>Ga0207113_1015_pt1 | contig 73284 bp, 66 predicted proteins | sample Alteio_BWMinHeat_69_FD_153559 | JGI IMG/M metagenome (GOLD analysis project Ga0207113, IMG submission 153559) | Enriched cells from forest soil in Barre Woods Harvard Forest LTER site, Petersham, Massachusetts, United States -... | ecosystem: Environmental > Terrestrial > Soil > Temperate forest >... | reverse complement strand
GAATAAATATGAATTCTGGGAGACCGTTCTTACACATTTATCAACCGCCCTTGTATTAGGTTATGGCGGATATCTCACTTTGGAAAATAAACTAACACCAGGTGATGTTGTAATGTTTGTAACTTATCTCGACCGTTTATATAGTCCGATTGATAACCTGGCTACACTGTGGATATCCCTCCAGCAAAACTTCGTTTCGATATCGCGCGCATTCAAATTGACGGACCGGCCTGAAGAATCACGTGAAGGAAAAAATCTATTATTGAAAAATGGGGAAATTGAATTTAGGGAAATTGAATTTTCTTATACTCCGGACCGGAAAATTCTGGATAAGGTTTCATTTACAATCGAACCTGGGAGGATGACTGCCCTGGTGGGTCCTTCAGGAGCCGGTAAGACTACCATCATAGACCTGTTGTTAAAATTATATGTGCCAGATTCAGGGAATATTTTTATCGACGGACAAAATATTTCTAACCTGGACCCTGCAACTATCCGTAGACAAATAGGTATTATTTCTGCCGACGGCGCTTTATTTAATGGAACCATCCGGGATAATATTTCATACAAAAAACCTGATGCGGATATTCGGGAAATTGAAGAAGCAGTTGATGCTGCCGGTCTGGAACATACAGTGAAACGTCTTCCCCTACATTTGGAAACAAGAGTTGGCGAAAACGGAATCGGTCTATCTGTGGGTGAACGGCAGAGAATACAGATTGCAAGGATCCTGCTTGCCAAACCAAGGATATTAATTCTGGATGAAGCTACCGCAAACCTGGATTATGCGACAGAAGGCGAAATAAAATCCAGCATTGAAGAAATCCGGAAACAAAACACTGTAATCATAATTGCGCATCGGTTCTCCATGGTAAGAGATGCAGACCATATCATTGTGCTGGATGATGGTAAAGTGATCGAATCCGGCAAACCATCCTCATTAATCGCATCGGGTGGATGGTTCAGTGAATTTTCTAAAACCACAAAAGAGGAAAATAAAGTTTCAGAGGAAACAGAAGAGGATAATGATGAAGAATTTTCCGGTGAAGAATAAGTCTAAAAATACCCATTATGGTGCGATCCTGGTTTTTTTTCATTTTAATTCCCTTCACTTCTTTTTCTCAGGCACAACAAATCAATTCCTTTGATATATGTGTATATGGTGCAAGTTCCGGTGGAGTAATTGCGGCATATTCAGCCAGCAGACTCGGAAAAAAAGTCATCCTGATTTCAGAGTCTCTTCATCCGGGAGGATTAAGCAGTGGAGGACTGGGTAACACGGATATTGGAAATAAATCTGCCATAACCGGTCTGGCAAGAGATTTTTATAGAAGAATTGGTCAGCATTATGGAAATGCCGAACAATGGATTTTTGAACCTCATGTAGCCGAAGAAATCTTTCTTGATTATATAAAAAGCGCGGATGTTCAGGTTTTATACAATCAGCATTTGATATCTGTAAAAAAATCAGGCACGAGATTACAGGAAATCATTGTCTCTTCCAATCATGTTGGATTAAAAGGGGTAACGGAAATTATCAGGGCGAAAGAATTTATTGATTGTTCGTACGAAGGAGATTTGATGGCCATGGCTTCAGTTTCGTATACAGTTGGTCGTGAAAGTAACCTTGAATACAATGAAACATATAATGGGGTTCAATTGAAGGACAAGCATCAGTTCCCGGATGGAGTGGACCCTTATAATGTTCCAGGGGAATCGGCAAGCGGAGTCCTTTGGGGGATCAGTACACAAATTCCCGCCCCGAGCGGTACGGGAGACAAAAAAATTCAGGCATATAATTTTCGGATTTGCCTTACTGACAGCTTGCAAAACCGGATTGAAATTACAAGGCCCGGGAATTATGACAGCACCCTTTATAACCTGTTACTCAGATATATTGAAATAAAAAAACCAAAGAATCTGGAAGACGGATTGTTGAATATTAACCTGATGCCGGGGAGAAAAACAGATATAAATAATAACGGTCCTTTTTCTACAGATATGATTGGTATGAACTATGGGTATCCGGATGGAAACTTTGAAACCCGTAAAAAAATCATTCAGGATCATATTGATTATGACAAAGGCCTATTATATTTTCTAGGCCATGATAAACGAATTCCTGAATATCTGAGAAATGAAATGTTGAAATGGGGTTATCCAAGGGATGAATATCCGGACAATGATCATTGGACACCTCAGTTATACATCAGGGAATCCAGAAGGATGATTGGTGAATATGTTATGACGGAAGCGAATTGTGTTGGAAAACTTAGAATCTCAGATAGCGTTGGAGAAGCAGCGTATACGATGGATTCACATAATTGTCAGCGCGTAATTGTAAACGGAATGGTCAGAAATGAAGGAGATGTCCAGGTTGGGGGTTTCGCCCCTTATCCCATTTCATACCGGTCTATTATACCCAAAAAAACAGAATGCACCAATCTGCTGGTCCCTGTTTGTTTATCAGCCAGTCATATTGCATACGGCTCTATCCGGATGGAACCTGTTTTCATGGTGCTCGGACAATCTTCAGCAATTGCTGCAGTTATGGCAATTGATTTGCATTTATCTCTTCAGGAAATCCCAATAAAAAAATTACAAAAAGAGTTAAAGGAGGACCCCCTGGTTATGCGTCGTTTTAAGCAGCAACGGTAAAATCAGATTCGAGAATGAATTATTTTTTAATTTTACATGTAATGGTAGTTCATCCATAAAATTGATACCATGTTTGAGGAGAATTATATTGAGAGTGTCAAAATTCAATTTCTTCAGTATAAAAAATTGGGAGAAAAAGCCATTGATCAGGTCCCTGAGGATAAAATTTACTGGTCATATAATCCCGAGTCCAATAGCATTGTGACAATTGTTAAACATATGTCCGGTAATATGCTTTCACGATTTACGGATTTTTATACCAGCGACGGTGAAAAAAAATGGAGGAACCGGGATGGGGAATTTGAAAATGAAATGATGAAAAAGGTTGATCTCCTTGAAAAATGGAATGAAGGATGGAACAGTCTTTTTAATATCCTAAATACATTGTCGGCCGAAAGTTTATCTAAAAAAGTTAAAATCAGAAATGAGCCGCATACCGTAATGGAAGCAATCAACAGGCAGCTCACCCACTATGCTTATCATGTTGGGCAAATCATATTTTTAAGTAAAATGATTTGTGACACCCATTGGAAATCTTTATCCATTCCAAAGGGTAAATCAGATGAAATAAATACTAAAATGGGCCTTTAGATTTACGCTCATTAATTTTTCATAACTTGTAAGTGAATCGAAAATTTGCGGTGGATAATTCTATATGGTATTGGCCTCGTCTTATGGCTTCCTGGTAATTTAAATGCCCAGCGTGTAGTTTATTCAAATGATTTCAATACCAGGTCATCGGTGCGTTTCCAGGTGATCGGCAAATCAGAAAATTTTTATTGGATAGAAAAACTACAAAAGCAAAAATCCAGCAGATTACACTGGGAGGGAGATTTGTCAGAATTAAAAAGCTTTGAACTATTTGATAATAAACTCAATCTGCTTAGAGAAATACCTGCAACGATAATGCCGGGAATCCTGAAACAGTGGCTCCTGGCGGGTAACCATGGATTGGATCAAATTATGATTAAACCCTCGGATGGAAAAACGAATATTTTCTGCAGCCGCTTCCTGCCGGATGAAAATACAGAAATTAAGGTGCGCCTTATAGGCAGTTTCCCTTTTTCAACAGGTGCTTCCGGTTTTCTTTTGGTCAGATCGGAAGATCAGTCAAAAATTCTTTTGGTAGCTTTTGAGAATACAGACACGGAGTCTTCCCGGGTGCATGCACTTTTATTCGATTCCGGCTGGAATCTTATTTACCAGCACGTGATTTCAAATACTCAATTCTCACAGCCATGTATCCAGGATGAGGAGGTTGGTTTTCCGGCAGAAAGTTTTGATAACCTGCCGATCAAACTCGCAAATAACGGAGAATGGATGATGGCATCTCCTTCCAGGATCAGCCGGAATTTTTCTCTTTTTCATGTTTGTCCTAATGGCAGTGATTATTATTTCCGGGAGATACCTGTAGCATCGTATTACAGGATGGAAGATATTGCCATGTATATCAATAACGATCAGGAATCAATGAGTGTTGGTCTCTTCTCCTCTTATTCAAATACAACATTAAAAAATGTACAGGTTTATGATTATTCCATGAAGGAGGGATTATTCTATTTTGATTCGTCCTATCATTTTAATACACAGCGTCGCGATATACAAAACAAAAACCTGAGTCATGAAAGTTTTATTGCAGTTCCTGGAGGTGGTTATATGTATTTGAAGGAATATGGTTCTCCATATGAATTTAATAAACCATCGGTTCCTTTTATTAATAGCTGGGAAACTCCTTATCTGATGGCAAATTATTCTGAAACAAGTACGGACGGTAAACAAATCAAAGAAGGGTATAATTTAAATCGCGGACTGAGTCCCATTCCAATTGTTCGAAACCAGGGTGACCTGAATCTTTTCTATTTCCCCGCCGTATCTAAAGACAGTACCTGGAGCGGAATCATGAATATGGAACAACATTTGGAAACAAATAACCCCGATCTCTCTTATCTGCTGGTTCCCGAAAAAAACAAGGTCTATATTATTTATAACAGTACGGAAGTATCCTCAGACCCACAGGCTACAACCACTACAGTAAATATGCATGGTCAGACGACTGATGATGCCCTTATCTTCTGGAAAATGAATAAATTAATGAATTTTCAAAGGTCCCGCCGTTTTTCTGCAGAAGAAGTAGCAGTTCCATATTTGAATAATCAACAATCTGGATTTGCAATAATAAGATTGAATCAATCAATTATTAATTATTAATTATTAATTACTGTTTGAGTTTAACTTCATCTATAATTAATAATTGATAATTAATAATTATTTGATTTTGTCTCTCCTTTGTTTCACTTCGCGCCAGGTAGTTAAAATTATTCCCTGATCTGTTAGAGCCTTCTTAAATGCCGGATTCATCATCGCTAGCATATCTCCTCTTCTTGTTGGCCCGCTGTCGCTGATATATTTAAATTCAGGGCCTGCATCTGTGCAATGCATGATCATCATAGTAAGACCTGGCTTTAATGTTTTAAGCGCTTCAATATATTTGGCTGTTTTATATTCATCCAGTTTTTTATCGTCGGAAGCAATATCAGCGGGAATGATCCAATCATAACTACTATTATGAAGATCATCCAGTACCGGCAATCCTGCATTCCAAAGCATTTTACCAAGCATCCGCATTTGATCTATTGTTGCATCAGGTAATTTCGTTTGTTCCTGAATCAAATAATCTGCCCCACCGGGCAGCATAACAGGAATATGATTTTTAATGCCAATCCTTATATATCTCATGAGGAATTCCGGTGAACCGAAAACTGTTCCCATATGTGTATCCAGGTGTGTAGGCTCAAAGCCCATCGTTCTGGCCCGGTCAAGCTGTGCTGTCATTTCCATTTCAACTTCATCAGCGCTTGCATGTGCAACAACTTCGGAAACTTCAGGCCATAGATCTCCCTCAACATCTACAAGTCCGGGCACATTTTTCTTACCTGCAAGCGGACCCCATCGATAAGAAGTCCATTCAGAAGTAAGTGTTAAATGCAATCCGGCATCTATTTCAGGATGAGACTTGAGAAAATGAACAAATCCGGGTACCCAGGAACAAGGCATCATTACGCTGGTCGAAGTTGAAACACCTTTAGTTAGTGCATTTTCAGCTCCGGTATTAGAGTCGAAACTCATTCCAGCATCATCTATATGAAGAATTAAAACCCTGGCGCCCAGGGGAAATCCCAGGCGATCTGCATAGGTGGAATCGTTCTGCTGAGCGGGTAAAAACACGGGTATACATATGATTATCAATAGTTTAATAAAGTTTTTTAACATAAAAGAATGTTTGAATTAAAGGTAACAAAGCTCTTTTATATGTAGTCCTATCCTCAGAATTTATGTTAAAATGACATTCATCAAGCTTATTTCACCGTTTATACATATTATTATGCCATTCATACTACTATGTTTTGCATAGTACTATTAAGTGCTATATATTTGTATCGTCAATCAATCGTAACAAACCAATAAAAACAAAAAAAATGAAAAAGAGAATCCTGCTTCTAAGTATCGCCCTGGTAAGTTTTACTGCTTTTAGTTTTGCCTCAGTTACACCGACTGCAACAAGTGTCGCTCCTGCTTCCATCAGTAAAAATGTAATCAATTCTTTCAACAGGGAATTTGCAAATGCCAGCAACATTCAATGGGAAATCAATGCAAATTTTGTAAAAGCTCAGTTCAATGTAAACGATATGGTGTTGTTTGCTTACTTCAATAAAAGTGGAGAATTAATTGCTGTGACACGTTTTATCAGTCCGAATCAATTACCACTTGAATTATTAACTTCCCTTAAAAAAGCAAATTCCAATTATTGGGTAAGTGATCTTTTTGAAATTCAAACAGAAACTGGTACTTCATATTTTGCAACTCTTGAAAACGCTGATCAGAAAGTTGTATTGAAATCTGAAGGAATCAATGGCTGGCAGACATTTCAGAAAGAAAAGAAAGATAATGCTGAATAATCTGAAAGGTTTAACTAAAAAATAAAAGGAAAGACCGGGACTGAGATCTTTCCTTTTTCCTTTTAAAAAATAGTATCCACACTCTCACACTCTCACACTCTCACACTTGTTCTTACATCGCTCCCAGTTGTTTCAAATATTTTTCTGAATTAGCCTTTACAGGTTCCGGTGGATTCAGGCTTAAAGATTTTTTGAAGTTGAGTATTGCATTTTGTTTGTCACCTGAAAGCGCATATGCTTCTCCGAGGCTGTCCCAGCAATTCGCACTTGCAGGATGTTTTTCTGCATTCGCCTTTAACGCTGCAATCGCCTTATCAAATTGCTTATTACCCAGCAACTGGTAGCCATAATTATTCAATTCATTTTCTGTAGCAATCGCCATTGCATCCTTCATTAATTTTTCAGATTCCGCGTTATTACCAGATAGTGCCAAAAGATCTGCCTTGGTCGAAATATCCGTAAAATTTGGATTCATGAGAATGGCACGGTCCGCCCATTTCAATCCCTGATCGGTGTTTGTTTTACTGGTCAGCGTATAATTCGCAGCTGCATTATAATTCTGCCAGGTAAATCCGGTTTGTCCCTTGAATAATTCTAAAGCATTTGCCAAAAAAATCTCATCTACCGCATATACGATTTTTACAGGAAATTGTTTCTTCTCCCAATTCAGATCGAGCTCTGCAGTATTTTTATCCAGTATATCAAATGTGTAAGTCAATCGCTCTGTTGAAACTGGAACATCGCGAATAGTTATTTTTGCACGCATCTGATCCTGCTTTGGATCATAGAAAAAACTTCCCCACGACTGATAATCTTTTGAAAGAATTACCTCACCTGAATTGTCTTTATTAATCACAAAAAACAATCCGTAATCGCCCGCAGGTACCAGATTATCTTCCACGGTTGCTGAATGGGACAAGTGAAGTACTGTATTTTCATTTGCTCCTGCCCGCCATGGTGCACTATTGCCTGCTCCGAAGCCCTGAACATTCCAGCCATAGGGAACAAGGTTACCCCAGATTTCTCTACCTTTTACAGAGGGTCGGGAATAATTCACTGAGATGGTGGAAATGCCGATAATTTGAGAAACATTTGCTGCAGGACTGGGTTCACGGGGAATAAATGCCTGCTGTGCCTGAACTCCATGACCGGAACAAAGAAGGCAGATGAATACTGCAATACGGGTAAAAGTATACTTAATCATAAATGAACGGTTTTGTAGGTGAGCAATACAATCAAGATAAGTTATTGCGATGCCCGTTCACCGGATTACTAGGCTAACGGCTTTATGGCGTTTTAAAAGGTTTACGGATATGGGTTAACCCATTTATTTAAATGCCATATAAATCCAGGTTGCCAGTAACCCACCCAGAATCGGTCCTGCAACCGGAATCCATGAATAACCCCAATCACTATTTTTTTTATCTTTTATAGGAAGAAGAAAATGCATAATACGGGGTCCCAGATCTCTTGCCGGATTTATGGCATATCCTGTGGTTCCTCCAAGTGATAATCCGATAGCCCATACCAAAAAAGCCACCGGTAAGGCTCCGATAGACCCCAGACCAATTTTTGTTTTACTGTCAGTAATTTCTGCACCTGTAATATAAAAAACAACAAAAACCAATACAAAGGTTCCGACTATTTCACTGAACAGATTGGCGAAATTATTCCTGATAGCAGGTTCCGTTGAAAATGCTGCAAGTTTTAATCCGGGATCCTTTGTACGGTTGAAGTGATCGTGATAAACCAACCAGACAAGTAACTGACCTGTCATAGCACCCAGCATTTGTGCAGTTATATAGGGAAGAACAGAAGACCACTCCAGTTTGCCTGCAACTGCCATAGCCAACGTGACGGCAGGATTTAAATGCGCTCCGCTATATGGATTTGCAATTACAATACCTGCATATACAGCCAGTGCCCATCCGGTTGTTATAACAATCCATCCGCCGTTATGTCCCTTGGTATCTGTCAGTACTACGTTGGCAACTACCCCATTGCCTAACAGGATCAGGGTTCCTGTACCCATAAATTCAGCCAGAAAAGGGGTCATATGGTTTATTTTATTTTTTACTCCAGTTCTGGGCAGTACGAACAGCTTGTTTCCATGAATCAATTCCAGCCTGCATTACAATTGGTGAAGCTACAGGTAAAAATTCCTTTTCAGATTTCCACCATTGAGAAATTTCAGCACTGTTTTTCCAGAACCCAACAGCCAAACCAGCCAAATAAGCAGCACCTAACGCTGTTGTTTCTGTAATCACCGGACGGATTACTTTACAATTGAGAAGGTCAGCCTGAAATTGCATGAGCAGATTATTCGCAGTTGCCCCCCCGTCCACTCTCAATTCTTTAATTAAAATTCCGGCATCTGCTTCCATTGCCTTCAAAACATCCATCGTCTGATAAGCGATGGATTCCACGGCAGCACGAGCTATATGTGCTGCCCGTGTGCCTCTGGAGATACCAACTATTGTTCCTCTGGCATCAGGATTCCAATAAGGTGCTCCGAGGCCTGCAAATGCCGGCACAAAACAAACACCATTCGTATCTTCTACCTGCATTGCCAGGGCTTCTATTTCGGATGAACTTTTGATAATACCTAATCCGTCGCGCATCCATTGTACTACAGCACCAGCAATAAAAATACTACCTTCAAAAGCATATTGAATGCGTCCGTTAATTTTCCAGGCAACTGTTGTCAGCAAATTATTTTTTGATTCAACGAAATGATCCCCGATATTCATCAGCATGAAACAACCCGTCCCATAAGTATTTTTTACCATTCCTTTTTCAAGACACATTTGTCCAAATAGCGCCGCGTGCTGATCACCTGCGATACCAGCAATTGGAATTTTCTCCGAAAAAATACTGTAATCAGTTTCTCCATATATTTCACTTGATTCCTTTACTTCTGGCAGCATGCTTTCAGGAATTTCCATGATCTGCAATAATTCTTCATCCCATTTCTGATCCCTGATATTATACAACATGGTACGCGAAGCATTTGTAATATCGGTGGCATGCACCTTACCATGGGTGAATTTCCAAACCAGCCATGAATCGACTGTACCAAAAGCCAGTTTACCTTCCATAGCTTTTTTTCTGGCACCCTGAACATTTTCAAGAATCCAGCGGATCTTGGATCCTGAAAAATAAGCGTCGATCACCAGTCCTGTTTTTGATCGAATTTTTTCTGACAATCCGGATTGCTTCATTTGCTCACAGAATGGAGCTGTTCTCCTGTCCTGCCAAACAATGGCATTATACACCGGCTCACCAGTTTGTTTGTCCCAGACAATAGTCGTTTCACGCTGATTGGTAATCCCGATAGCTGCAATTTCTGAAACAGATACTCCTAATTTTAACCTTGCTTCCGCCGCAACACTCGTCTGAGTGGACCAGATTTCAAGTGGATCGTGTTCAACCCATCCTGGCCGGGGAAATATCTGCGTGAATTCTTTTTGTGCAATGGATTGTATTTGACCTGTGCGGTCGAAAAGAATTGCCCGCGAACTTGTTGTTCCCTGATCTAATGCGAGGATGTATTTTTTCATAAAGCAATTCTTTTCGTTGACGGTTGACGGTTAACGGTTGACCGTTGGCCGTTGGCCGTTAGCCGATTAAAAAGCTTTGGGCTTTGGGCTTTAGGCCTCAGCTTAAAATATAGTTTTTAGCAACCTGAAGGAAAGATAACATTTGTTCTTTTTCCCAATCCTCCTCTTTTTTTAATTCCCCGGCCATTAAACGGGCTACTGCAGGTGCCATATCCATTGCAGCGCGGGCATCCAAAAATAAAGCCCTGGTTCTGCGTGCCAGAACATCTTCAATTGTCCTCGCCATTTCGAATCGGGTCGCCCAAATTACTTCTGCACCGATATAAGGCAGTCTTGAATCCAGCACTTCTTTCCAGGTAATATTTTCTTTTACCAGCGCTTTCACAGCATTTGCGTCGCTTCCATAAACAAAAAAAGGATCAGTCCATTCAACTGATTCTTTAAAACCATGCAGGGAGAGTGTTTTTGTAACAGCAATCCGATATGGAAGTTTCCCAACTCCTATGGCAGCATTAACGGTTTCTTCCGCCATCTGACGATAAGTTGTCCATTTCCCACCTGTAATGGTTATCAGTCCCGATTCAGAAATAATTAATTTATGTGATCTCGAAATTTCCTTTGTTTTTTGTTTTTCATTTTGCGGCGCTGCAAGCGGACGGAGTCCGGCAAAAACACTCAGCACATCTTTTCGTCCAGGTATTCTCGTTAGATAGTCAGCTGCGGAATCCAATATAAATTTTATTTCCTCTTCCAAAGCCCTCGGCTCCAGCTGATGAGCATTCAGAGGTGTATCTGTCGTGCCAGCCAGCATCCGGTCATGCCAGGGAATGATAAACAAAACCCTCCCGTCTTTAGTTTTAGGAATCATCAGAGCATCATGCGGTCCCAGGAAAGATTTATTAAATACCAGGTGAACGCCCTGACTGGGTTGTACAATGGGCCTTGCTTCAGGTACATCCATATTCAGCAGCTCATCTACAAAAACACCCGTAGCATTTATGACTGTTTTTGCCTTGAGTGCATATTGAATTCCCGTTTCCTGGTCTTTTGCGATAAGACCATTTATTTTTATTCCATCTTTGGTCAGACCACAAACGCGAAAGTAATTCAGGAGAGTAGCTCCCTGTTCTATACCAGTCATAGCGAGACTGACTGCCAGTCTGGCGTCATCAAATTGACCATCATGATAAAGCACGCCCAGTTTCAACCCTTTTTGCCTGATATTCGGAATGCGCCTTATAATTTCTCTTCTCGTAATCAAACGCGAACGACCAAAGCTCCTTTTCCCTGCGAGTAAATCGTATACAGAAAGACCGACAGAATAAAATAAACCACTCCACCATGAGTAATTAGGAATGATAAAACTTTCATTCCGTACAAGGTGGGGTGCATTGTTCATTAATATCCCCCGTTCACGAAGTGCTTCTATGACCAATCCGATATTACCCTGGGAAAGATAACGGACTCCCCCGTGTACAAGTTTAGTACTTCGGCTTGATGTTCCTTTTGCAAAATCAGATTGTTCGAGCAGTAATGTCTTAAATCCCCGGGAAGCCGCATCCACTGCTATGCCCAGTCCGGTGGCCCCGCCCCCGACTATGATAATATCCCAGACCTTTGACGGATCTGCCATCTGTTCTATCAGCGCTTCCCTTTTTATCTGCATTCAAATTAAAATTTTACGAATGGAGCAGTTATTTATTTTTCCACCAGCATTTCCGGAATATGATAAACTGAAAGTCCATTGAGCCTTGGATCCGATTTGGCATCCGTGATCCTTATAATAATTCGGTTACTGTTCCTTGTTGGAAAACTGATAATACGCTGATGCCCCAAGGTTGTATACGCTTTTTTAAATTGCAGGGAATCCTTATCATAGATTTCAATTTCAAAAGATTTTACCCGCTGACCCCACTGAAGCGCTTCGTTCAGGAGAATACAATTGATCGTAATTTTTTTATTGAATAATATTTCCAAAAATTCATCTTTAAAGTTATTCCCCCAATAAATAACTCCATTCTTTCCTGCGGATATTTCCTTATTATTTTTCCCATATAAATAAACAACTGACTGATCATTATTCGAAAGAAGATCCCCGAAACTTTCCTTCCTTAATTTTGCAAATCCCATGAGAGCCGCAGAATCATAAGGTGAAATGAGACCTCTGGGGTTCGGAGGAACATTTAAAATTAAATTCGCCCCACGGCCAACAGACTTCAGGTAAATATCAAAAAGTTTTTCAGGAGATTTCACCAGACTGTCCTCTTTTACATGGTAAAACCAACCCGGTCTTATACTTACATCGCATTCGGCAGGAATCCAATTCCTGCCATTTATATTTCCCTGGTTAAGTGTATCATTCGGAGGCGCACCCAATCCCCTGCTAAAACCTGCCGTATCCAACAGATTCCAGTTTGTAAATCCGGCTATCCCGTTTTCATTTCCTGCCCAGCGCATATCCGGACCGATATCACTAAATACCATTGTTTTGGGCGCAATCTCACGCATAGTGGTTTCAAACCTATGCCAGTCATAAACCTGCTTTTTCCCATTTGGCCCTTCCCCGTTCGCACCATCCCACCAGAATTCAAAAAATGGTCCGTATTGCGAAACCACTTCTTTCATCATATTAATAAAGATATCATTGTAGGCCGGCGTTCCGTATGCAGGATGATTTCTATCCCAGGGAGAAAGATATACACCAAATGATAATCCGTACTCCCTGCATGCAATAGATAATTCTTTCAAAACATCTCCATGTCCATTCTTCCATTTACTTTGCGCAACGGTATGTGTTGAATAAGCGCTGGGCCATAAACAAAATCCATCGTGGTGTTTGGCAGTAATAACAATGCCGCTGGCACCTGCTTCTTTAGCAATCCTGCACCATTGACGGCAGTCCATCGCCGTCGGATTAAACAGTTCTTCTTTTTCGGATCCCTTTCCCCATTCCAGATCGGTAAATGTATTCGGTCCGAAGTGTATGAATAAATAAAATGGCGCGGCTTGCCATGCCAATTGTTTAACGGATGGCAATGGATAAACAGGATTCTGGCTTCTTCCGCTAATTAAAATGCCGAAGAATAAAATAACTAAAGCATATTTCATGCTGATCAGACTAATTGTTCGATTTATGAAACTATGGATCAATTCAGATAATACCAATTAGGTGCCGCACTATTCTTTTCTTAACCTAATTTTACGCTATCAAAAAAGTATATGTCGTTTTTCAACAATAAGGTGGTAATTGTAACAGGTGGCAGTGACGGTATCGGGAGGGCACTGATCGGTTTGCTTATTGATGCTGGCGCCAAAGTGGCTACCTGCGGCAGACAGCATGATAAACTTTATGCCCTTCAACTCGAATTTTCCCAGTTCATGTTACATACTATGGTCTGTGATGTGAGTAATGAAGAAGAATGCAAGCGTTTTATCCATTCAACTGTAGAAACTTTTGGAACAATCGATATTCTGATCAATAATGCAGGCATCAGTATGCGTTCTCTTTTCGACGATACAGATACTGATGTAATCCGCCGACTGATGGATGTCAATTTTATGGGTGCGGTTTATTGTACAAAAGCTGCGCTACCATATATTATTGAACAAAAAGGAACCGTTGTGGGAATTTCTTCAACTGCCGGTTACCGGGGACTGCCTGGCAGAAGCGGTTATTCTGCCTCAAAATTCGCCTTGCAGGGATGGCTTGAATCCTTGAGAACAGAATTAATGTATACAGGCGTTCACGTAATGTGGGTTTCACCGGGATTTACTACTTCCAATATTCGGCATGCAGCGCTGAACAGCAAAGGTTTAAGCCAGGGTGAAAGTGTGCTCGACGAATCCAAACTGATGAGTGCAGAAGTCTGTGCTAAATATATTTTGAATGCAATTGAAAAAAGAAAAAGGGTGCTGGTGCTTACCTTCACCGGAAAGTTCACGGTTTTCTTAAATAAATTTTTCCCTTCCCTGACAGACAGGCTGGTACACAGGCACTATTTCAAAAACGGGGAACTGGTTAAATGAGGGAGGGATAATCTTAAACGAACCGATCAAGATGGCGCTTATTACCCTTACTTCCGACTTCGGCCTGCAGGATTATATTGCCGGAGCAGTCAGAGGTCAGCTTCTTCAGATAGATTCAACTTTCCGCATTCACGATATTTCACATCAGATCGCGCCTTTCAATTATCCCCAGGCTGCATATATCTGCCGTAATGCCATCTGGCAGTTTCCTGAGAATACTTATCATATCATTCTTGTAAACCTTTTTGAACAAAAACCTGAGCATTTAATTTTCGCCAGTTCAAACGGACAATTCATTTTTTGCGCTGACAACGGTCTCCTGGATATGATTCTTCCGGGTAAACCCGATAAAATCGTTGGGCTGCCCCTGGATAAAAATGAAATCAAGAATACGCTTTATTGTACCCGTCAGATCGGTCAGGCTATCTTTGCCATGGAAGCAGGTGCTTTACCTGAAACCATGGGCGATCCTGATATAAAATATATTCAAAAAAATGACCTTCGTCCGTTATTGGGTGATAATTATATTGAAGGACAGATCATTTTCATCGACAAATTCGAAAATGTAATTGTCAATATTACCCGGGATGAATTTGAAGCACAACGCAAAGGCCGGAGCTTCCGGATCGTTTTTAAAAGGAATGAAATCATCGACAGGATCAGTGAATCCTATGCCGACGTGGCTCTGGGAGAAAAACTGGCCATCTTTAATTCTGCCAATTACCTGGAAGTGGCCATCAATAAAGGTAACGCTGCCGGATTGTTCGGTCTTCAGGATTTTACCGACCAGTCACTACAGCATCACCTTTTTTACCAGACTGTCAAGGTTTACTTTGAATAGTGTGAGAGTGTGAGGGTGTGAGAGTGAAGTGTAAGAGTATAAGAGTATAAGAGTATAAGAGTATAAGAGTATAAGAGTATAAGAGTATAAGAGTGTAAATAATTTGATAGAGTAATATTTGTTTTAGTTGTAAGACAAATTTGTTAAGCGTATGTAAAATTCTCCGCCAATCCTATACTCCCATACTCTTATACTCTTATACTCCTATACTCTTATACTTCTCACTCTCACACCCTCACACTCTCACACTCTCACAGTTTTAACTTGCTTTTGCATAATAGTCCGCCAGTCTCTCTATATTTGTCACTCCTAAAAATCAACGGACTATGAATTATAAGAAGGTGAATAACATATCAGGCTGGGTAGTTTGTCTTTTTGCCTGTATGGTATACATTTTAACTATGGAAGCCACGGGCAGTTTCTGGGATTGCGGAGAATTCGTTTCCAGTGCCTACAAATTACAAATCCCTCATCCGCCCGGAGCACCGCTTTTCGTGATGATGGGCAGGTTTTTCATTATACTTTTTGGAGATAGTCCACATACCGCTGCAAGGGCAGTCAATTTTATGAGTGCCATCCTGAGCGGATTCACTATACTTTTTCTTTTCTGGTCCATCACTCATTTCGCTCGTAAAATAATTCAACCCAAAGGCCTGGCACTCAATTCCCAGCAAATTTTCACCATTATGGCTGCCGGCACCGTGGGCGCTCTTTGCTATACTTTCTGCGATTCCTTCTGGTACAGTGCAGTTGAAGGCGAAGTATATGGTTCTTCTTCTTTCTTTACAGCCCTCGTTTTTTGGGCGATTTTGAAATGGGAAGATGTTGCAGAAGATCCGGTAGCTGACAGATGGCTCATTTTTATTTTCTATATGATGGGACTTTCCATCGGTGTCCACCTGTTGAACCTGCTTACAATTCCAGCCATTGTAATGGTATATTATTATAAGAGATATAAAACAACTGCCTGGGGATCTGTATTTGCGTTTTTCATTGGTTGCGTCATCACCGGCCTGGTCCAGAAATTCGTGATTCAATATACTATCAAAGGAGCGGCCTGGTTCGATATCCTCTTTGTAAACAGCCTGAACCTTCCTTTCTTTACCGGATTTGCGTTTTTCTTTATAGCCCTGGCAGCCATTCTCGTTTACGCACTTCGTTATGCCATCAGAAAAAAATATTACCTGCTTAAAATCGGTATTTGGTCCATTTCATTTATGCTGCTGGGATATTCGACTTATTTCACAACGATGATCCGCTCCAACGCAGATCCCGCTGTGGATATGTTTAACGTGGATAATCCGGTAACCCTGGTGGGATATCTGAGTCGTGATCAGTATGGTGACTGGCCCATAGTATATGGGCCGGATTTTACGGATCGCCCGGGACGTTCTGAAGGCAGTGATCAATATGTGAAGGGGAAAGATAAATATGAGCTGGCAGGTAAATCAGTTGCACAGGATTGGAATAATACTCCATCATCGCATTTCTTTCCGCGTATGTGGGATAATAGTAATGACCGCGGTCAGGTCGAAGTTTATAAACAATTCGGAAATGTAGCCGAAGGCGATCAGCCTACCATGGGAAATAATATCCGGTATTTTATTACTTACCAGACTTACTGGATGTATCTGCGGTATTTCTTCTGGAATTTTTCTGGTAAACAAAATGACCTGGAAGGATTTGGTAATATCAGGGATGGCAATGCCATAACAGGGATTCCATTTATAGATAATTATTTCTACGGTGATCAAAGTAAAATGCCCGACAGTATTCATACTAAAAATAAATCCTACAACCGCATGTATGCACTGCCCTTTATACTGGGCATGATCGGACTTTTCTTTCAATACAACCGCAACAGGAAAGATTTTATCATCAACGGACTGCTATTTTTCTTTACCGGAATGGCCATCGTAATTTACCTTAATCAGGCAGGCCAGCAACCACGGGAAAGAGATTATGCATATGTCGGTTCTTTTTATGCCTTTGCGATCTGGGTCGGACTGGGAGTAATCTGGGTGAAGGAGATGTTTGAGAAATTCATGCAAGCGCCCATGGCAAATTATGTTTCTGCAGGTCTCTGTCTGCTGGCAGTTCCTGTAATAATGGGAAACCAGGAATGGGATGACCATGATAGAAGTAAAAAGACCCTTGCTCGCGATCTGGCAAAAGACTACCTGGAAAGTTGTCCGCCGAATGCTATGCTTTTTTCATTCGGTGATAACGACACTTATCCATTATGGTATGCACAGGAAGTTGAAGGCATACGTCCGGATGTACGTGTAGTGGTGAACAGCCTTCTGGGAACAGATTGGTATATGAATGAATTACGTTATAAAGTGAATCAAAGTCCTCCGTTCGATATCATTTTTACGAAAGAACAAATACAGGGAACCAAAAGGGATGTTGCTTACGTGGCACCTCTTCCGGGTTTTGATCAGAAAAAATACTATGACCTGTACGATATTCTGAAAAATGTGGTGGGTAGTGATGATCCGAAATATACACAGCAACAGGACGATGATGTATTCAACCTGATGCCGGTAAAAAAGTTTAGCGTGCCGGTGGATCTGGAAGCAGTAAAAGCCGCAGGTCTTGTTCATGAAGGAGATAGTGTTTTAAGCGAGCTCAAAATAGACATCAATCGTTCTTATTTATTAAAAAATGATCTGGCGATTTATGCCATCATTGCTGCCAATCACTGGAAACGCCCGATCTGTTTTACTTCCACCCAGGAACTAAAAGATCTTGGACTGGATAAATATGTGCGGCTCAGGGGCCTTTCCTATCAGCTGGTTCCCTTTGATAAAGGCAGCGTTGATAATGATGCAGCCTATAATACGATCATGAATAAATTCGCTTATGGTAATGCCATTACACCGGGTGTTTATTATGATGAAGAAAACCGTCGTCACCTGAATAGTATCCGTATGGCTCACTCACAGGTTGCTTTCAGTCTGGTGGATGCCGGCAAAAAAGATTCAGCGCGGAATGTGCTGGAACATTTTGATAAAAATGTGTATGAACCAAATTTCCCTTATGGCATGACATCCAACCGGGGAAATCAGCAGGATGCGATTTCGACAGATTTCCTGCAGGCCTGTTACGTTGCCGGGGACCTGACGCTCGCGAAAAAAGTTGAGGCTTCTTTGAAGAAAGATCTGCAACAGCAGATGCGATATTATAAAAGTCTTGGTGATGAAACCAGCGACGACCAGCTTGCGACCAATGCCTACATGATGTTACAGGGTAAGGGAGGAACGCTTTCTGACAGGCAACAGCAATTTACCCAGGATATTTTTACTACTTACCGGATGCTTATGCAGATAGATCAGATGGATAAGCAATATTCAGCTAAGCCTCCTGTCGATAATAAACTGAAATAATAAGATTCTTTATTATATAATGGCCCCCTGATTTTTCAAACAGGGGGCTTAATATTTCGATGGAATCGATCTTTTTTAATTGTTAATTGTTAATGGTTAGTGGTTAACGTTTTAATACGTTTGAAAATAATAATAAACTAAAAAATTGCTTTAAGCTTTGAGCTTTAGGCTTTAAGCCTAAAAATAGCCTTCTGCTTTACGCCTTACGCTTTAAGCCTAAAAAGTGCTAACTTGATAAAATGATCGGTTTTCAATTTGGAAAATATGACCCGAAGAAAGATGGCAAGCCGAAGTTCGACCAGTTGCTGGACGTCTTCATGCAATTACTTACCTATACCAACGGTGATGTTGGAGAGGCCCTTCAATGGATGAACCAGCTGGATAAGGAATATAAACTCACCGAAGGCGATTATGGCATGGGAGATTTTATTGAAGATCTGAAAGACAAAGGTTATATCGATGAAAATAAACAAACCGGCTCTATAACCATCAGTCCAAAAACCGAACAGGGAATTCGCAAACGATCCCTCGAAGAAATCTTCGGTAAATTAAAAAAGACTAAGGCGGGCGATCACAACAGCTTCAAACCTGGAGGAGGAGATGAGATCAATCCTGAAATGAGACCTTTTCAGTTTGGAGATCAGCTCGAACATATTGATTTTACGGAATCTATCCGCAATGCCCAGATAAATCATGGAATAGAAGCATTTCACATGCAGGAGGATGATCTTAAAATCAGGGAAACGGATTATAAAACACAGACTTCCACCGTACTGATGATCGACATCTCTCATTCCATGATACTTTATGGCGAAGACAGGATCACTCCGGCAAAAAAGGTTGCCATGGCACTCAGTGAACTGATCACCACAAAATATCCGAAGGATACACTGGATATAGTAGTATTTGGGAATGATGCGTGGACCGTTGAAATCAAAGACCTGCCCTATCTGCAGGTAGGACCTTATCATACAAATACAGTCGCCGGACTTGAACTGGCCATGGATATTTTAAGAAGAAGAAGGAATCCGAATAAGCAGATCTTTATGATCACCGATGGAAAACCAACCTGTCTCAAATCCGGTAAACGCTATTATAAAAACAGTTTCGGTCTCGACAGGAAAATTACAGCCCGATGCCTTAACCTGGCGGCGCAATGCAAAAAGCTGAAAATTCCCATTACAACCTTTATGATTGCCAGTGATCCCTATTTACAACGATTCGTAAATGAATTCACTGAAACCAACAACGGGAAAGCCTTCTTTGCTTCACTGGATCATCTTGGCGCATTCATTTTCCGGGATTTTGAAAACGGAAAAAGAAAAACGGTATATTGAAAACCGATGACCGTTGACAGTTAACCGTTGACCGACTTACGAAATACGATCAGCCATTAACCATTTACGATTAATTAATTCTGGCAGCGCAATAAAGTATTAAAATGAACATTGAAAAAATAAAAACACTGGGTGATCTGAAGAAGTCTGGTTATAAACACCGTTCGGTTAAAGAAGAAGTCAGGGAGAATCTCTTAAAAAAATTGCATAAAAAGGAAAACAGTTTTCCTGGTATTGTTGGTTATGAGGACAGTGTAATTCCTGATACCGAGAGGGCACTTCTTTCGAGACATAATATTCTTTTTCTTGGATTGCGCGGACAGGCCAAAACACGCATGGCACGTCTGATGACCAATCTCCTGGATGAATATATTCCCTTTGTTGCAGGAAGTGAAATCAATGATGATCCCTCCGCCCCGATCTCAAAATTCTCAAGGGAACTGATCCGTCAGAAAGGAGATGATACGCCTATTTCCTGGTTACACCGCAGCGACCGTTATAGTGAAAAGCTTGCAACACCCGATGTAAGTGTAGCGGATCTGATTGGCGATATAGATCCTATTAAGGCTGCGAATATGCGATTGAATTTTGCCGATGAGGAAGTTATTCATTTTGGCATCATTCCAAAAAGTAACCGCGGTATTTTTGTTATCAATGAGATCCCCGATCTTCAGGCCCGTATCCAGGTTTCCCTTTTTAATATCCTGGAAGAAGGCGATATCCAGATTCGTGGATTCAAACTTCGCATGCCCCTGGATATATTATTTGTTTTTACAGCTAACCCCGAAGATTATACTAACCGCGGATCCATCGTTACGCCACTGAAAGACCGTATCGAAAGCCAGATCCTGACGCATTATCCGAAAAATATTGAACATGCACTACTGATAACTGAACAGGAGGCTGAAATTACAGAAGATCAAAAGGTCAGGGTGAAGATCAGCGATATGATTAAAAGAATAATTGAGCAGGTGGCATTTGAAGCCCGTACCAGTGAATTTGTGGACAAGAAAAGTGGTGTATCTGCGCGGCTCACCATTGCTGCTTTTGAAAATGCAGTGAGTGCCGCAGAAAGGAGGTCATTACTCAATAATGAAAAAGAAACTCAGGTTTGGATGAGTGACCTTGTCGGAATTATTCCGTCCATTACAGGAAAAATAGAGCTTGTATATGAGGGAGAACAGGAAGGCCCTTATCAGGTGGCTTTTAATTTGCTGGATAAAGCTTTCCGTTCCCAATTCATAAATTATTTCCCAAATCCTGAATTATTTAAAAAGAGGAAGGGCGGCGAAGAAAATCCATATAAGCCTGTCACAGGCTGGTTCGACAAAGGGAATCACCTGGAATTATTTTTCAATTCAAAGGACGATGATAAAGTAAGGATGCTTTATAAAGTGGATGGTCTCCATGCTTTCGTAAAAAAACATTTCCGTAGTGCAAATGAAAAGGAAATGGCGCTGCTTATGGAGTTTGTGTTGCACGGACTTTCAGCATACAGTATGATCAGTAAAAAAGTCGTGGAAGGAAAAATTGAATTCAAAGACCTGATAGGGTCGATGATGAACATGACACCCGATGCAGGGTATGGGACGGAAGAGGAAGACTTTGGGTAATTATTAATTATTAATTATCAATTATTAATTCCATTATTTTTACTAATTAAATTAGACTTGGTAGTTTTTAAAATACTTGTAACTAATTTTATTATTTCTACGGCATCGTTGTTTATACTTTCAAATTGTTCTATTACTAAATAATTGGTTGCCCTTAATAACTCTAACCAATAAATAGTTTCGTTTATTTCTTTTTGAACAATATGTAATTTATGTTTGAAGTCCAATTTGGATTCAGCAAATTCAGCTTCACGAATTACCGCACCTACACTTGTACCACTTCGCAAAAGTTGTTTAGATATCACGAATTCTCGTTTATCAGAACATAAAAACTTATAGAGTTTAACAATGCGAACAGCAAAAGCAAAGCTTTTTATTTTGATAATATTTTCTTTCACACATTAATAATTAATAAGTAATAATTAATAATTAAATGACGTTCACTTCCCTCTCCAGATAAACCCCAAATTTCTTATGAACTGATTGCGCAATTTTCTCACTTAGTTGAAGGATCTCTAACCCGCTGGCTTTACCATAATTCACCAGCACCAGAGCCTGGTTGGCATGAACCCCGGCATCTCCCTTGCGATAACCTTTCCATCCGCATTGCTCTATCAGCCAGCCCGCGGCCAGCTTGACGGATTTATCTTCATGGGGATAAGCTGGTATATCCGGGTATTTTTTTGAAAGTGAAAGAAATAAAGTATGATCTACCACAGGGTTTTTGAAAAAGCTGCCGGCATTACCAATTTCTGCCGGATCAGGAAGTTTAGATCTGCGAATTTTTATTACTGCCCTGGATATATCCTGAATAGTAGGTGATTGAACACCCATTTTTTTTAATTCTTCGCGAATGGCACCATAGCTTGTTTTTAAAACGGGTACTTTGCTTAAAAGAAAAGTGACATTTAAAATAATATAACGTCCCTTCTCAGCAGATTTAAAGATGCTGTCCCGGTATCCGAATTTGCAATCGTTAACCCCAAATGCATATACTTTTTTCTCTTTCCTGTCGTATGCTTCCAGCTCAAAAAAGACATCCTTGAGCTCTACACCATAAGCTCCAATATTTTGAATAGGAGCTGCACCTACATTTCCCGGTATCAGGGAAAGATTTTCAAGTCCGCCCCAGTTCCTTTTCATGGTGTACTGCACAAATTCATGCCATATCTCTCCTGCCCCTGCCCTGACATAAATATGGGAAGCCTCTTCTTTTACTTCATCAATTCCAATCAAATCAATTTTTAGAACAAGACTCTCAACGTTTTTTGTTAACAAAACATTGCTGCCTCCTCCAAGAATAAGCACGGGCTCTTTTCCCTGAGAGGTTAAAATATTATCCAGTTCATCTGCAGATTTTACAGATATGAACGATGAAGCATTCACATCAATATGAAAAGTATTATAAGGTAAGAGAGAAATATTTTTTTGTATAGTCATAATCAAAATTGAAAATTAAACCGGATCGATATCAGGTACCACCACAACGGATCTGAACTTCCGGTCATTCTGCAAAATTGCTTTCTGTTGATGGATCACCTGTTTCGCATATGCAATTGTACTACCATTTTTTGGCAGTTTTAACATGAGTTCCATGATATATTGATTCCTGATCCTGGCAATAACAGGTTCCCCCGGGCCGGTTAAATAATTACCAAAATCTTTGTGCAGGTGCAAAGCAAAAACTGATGCGGCATCATGAACAATTTCCTGGAACTTATGACGAAAACTAATTCGGATGATCCTTGAAAATGGCGGATAAGAAAACTGCTGCCGGGCCGCAGCCTCCTGTTGGTAAAATGCTTTAAAATCATGGTCAATAACCCACTGTAAAACAGGATGTCTGGTATTCGCTACCTGGATCAATACTTTCCCTTTCCCATCTTTCCTGCCTGCACGTCCGCTCACCTGTTCCATTAATTGAAATGCCCGTTCATTCACCCTGAATTCAGAAAAGTTCAGGAGGCTGTCTGCATCAAGAATACCCACCAGATCCACATGATCAAAATCAAGACCCTTAACAACCATTTGCGTGCCCACCAGGATATCCACGCGTTTTTGTTCAAATTGTTTAATGAGCATATCATGTGCCGTTTTCCCGCGTACACTATCCACATCCATCCGGGCAATATGTGCATTTGGAAAAAGGGTTTCGAGCTCTTCTTCTATTTTCTCAGTACCGAAATTCCGGTGAATAAATTCATGGTTCCCACAGGCTGCGCAGGTATTCACGGGGGGATAAGATGTTCCGCAATAATGACATAAAAGTTTATTCGTCAGCTTATGAAAAGTCAGTGAGACATCACAGTTTTTGCACTGTGGGATCCACCCGCATATTTTACATACCTGGTATGGAGAATATCCCCTCCGGTTTCGAAAGAGAATAACCTGTTTCTTTTTATCGAGACTTTCCTGAATTGCTTCCTGAAGAACCGGCGTACAAATAACTTTCGTTCCGTCTTTCTGGAAAAATTTCTTCATATCTATAAGGCGTATAACGGGCATGGCTACCTGTCCGAATCTTTCCAAAAGTTCCGCCAGCCCGTATTTGCCAGTAACAGCATTATAATAACTTTCAACTGAAGGCGTGGCACTTCCCAGAAGGGTTTTAGCATTGAAAAGAGAAGCATAGTAAATAGCTGTATCCCTGGCATGGTAACGGGGTGCGGGATCCTGTTGTTTATATGAGCTGTCGTGTTCTTCATCCACGATAACCAGAGAGAGGTTGGTGAACGGCAGAAACAATGCCGAGCGGGCGCCAAGTAATATCTTCACTTCACCTTTGCGTACCTTATTCCAGATTTCAAATCGCTCGTTCTGGCTGAACCTGCTGTGGTAAATTCCAAGGTATCCGCCAAAATGCGATTGAAGCCTCCGTACAATCTGTGATGTCAGCGCAATCTCCGGTACCAGGTACAAGACCTGTTTATTTTCCAGCAACTGTTGTTCTATCAGTTTAATATAAACCTGTGTCTTTCCGCTGGAAGTATATCCATGCAGGAGACAAACATTTTTATCTTCGAAATGTTTTTTGATATCAGCAAGAGCCAATTCCTGCGCTGCAGACAAGTCAAAAGAAATATGAATATTTCGTGGTAATACACGGAGACGGTCTACGGAACGCTGTTCCGCGACAAGAATATTTTTTGATATTAAAGCTTTGAGCTGGGCATCAGAAGCGCCGGACTTTTTCAATAATGCCGGTCGTGTAACTTCAGGCTCCGTTTTTTTCAGATGAAGAAAAGAAAGAAGTAATTCCATCTGCTTTTCTGCCCTGGACCATTCCTTATCTTCATTCAGAAGCGCTTCCATTTTCTCATCAGTGGCGTAATCAGGATGCAGACTAATATAAGTTTCAGTCTTAGGTTTATATAATTCCTTCAATGATTCATACACATAACAGACCGATTTATCAATGAGCCTCTTCACAACCGGGTAAGTAGCACCGCCATGGAGAATCTCCTGTACCTCAGGAATTTTTAATTCTTTCTTCAATAGCAACGCCTCAGCAACCAGGTATTCATCGTGATCAAGGGAAGAAAAATCATCTCCAAAACTTTCATTAAAAACAAGGGTGCTTTCACTGCTCAGTTTGAAATGCGCCGGCAGAGATGCAGCCATCACTTCTCCTTCCGAACACATATAATATTGTGCAATCCATTCCCATAGTTCCAGCTGTTCTTTATAAATCAGAGGTTCTGCATCCAAAACACTTTCAATGGGCCTTGGATCAAAGCTTTCCGGTTTTTCTTTCAGGAACTTCTTTATGATACCAGCGTACTTTTTGTTCTTGAGCGAAACTTCCACGCGGCAGCCGGGCAGAAGTCCTTCCGTCAAATGATCCGGTACCTGCCAGGTGTAATTTTTGGGGAGGGCCAGCGGTATGATGATTTCAGCGTACAATATTCTATTTAATGTCTACTGGTATTAAACATCCGGATGAACCTATAAGTTTATTTCAGCCGGGACGATCCAGGACGCTTTATAGGTTTTCAATTTGTTTTCCATGATGTCGTATACTTTTTGTTTGTAAAGAGAGATCTGCCGCAAGTTATAACCCTCAGGACTGATTTCTTCCAGGAAAATCGCCCTTGATTTTGCGTTTTTTAAACTGAGCAGGGAATGATAATCCATAATTTTGTAATTATCCAGAAACAATATAGGTCTTACCGGAGTCTGGGTTTCCACCGCAATCCGAAAAGCACCATCGTAAAATGACTTGAGTGGTTTGCCTGTTTCATTAAAAGTTCCTTCGGGAAATATGCAAATAGATATATGGTGTTTAAGCAGGCTTTTCAAAATCCGTACACTTCTGGCGCGGCGTTCTGTATTTCCCCTGTCGACCATCACGGCACCACGGCTGTAAATGAATCCAAAAACGGGTATCTTTTTTATCTCTTCCTTCCCCAGCACACGAAATGGTTGTTTTCTAATTGATTTGAAGATACAGGGAATATCCATATAGGAAATATGGTTGATAAGGAAAATATAATTCCCCTTTGGGTTATAGGGTGATTCAAATATATTTTCATGGCGAATACCCAGTAGAAAATACCAGCAGTCCGCCCATATTTTTGCCATACTGCATATGAGGTTACCTCCCATGCGTTTTCCGAAAAAAGAAAAAACGACGACGAATGGAAATGCAAGCAATGTAAAAAAAACGAACCAGACGAGAGCGTAGAGTGTGTATAACTTGTTGGAGAAGCCCTTCATTTTAATTATTAATTATTAAATATCAATTATTAATTGAATTAAATAATTTGAATGTATCTGATTTTCATCAAGATATTACACTTCAGCATTAATAATTAATAATCAATAATTAATAATTATCCGAATGTAGTGAAGTTATTAATGACAATCACACTGCCACTCCACTCCCAGCTCAATACAGGTTATAAGGATAAGTTTACTGTTTTCAGGTGCAATGATGACACGTAGATGTTGATGTTCTTCCGTATATCCTTCCAGGGCAAATTTGGGATCGGGGTGGGCATCCGGTTCGCTTTTGGCGTAATTGATGGTTCCTTTGTCCAGTATTTCGTGGATTTCTTTCATAGTAATATGACGACATTCCATCCGGCAGCGTGCGTGTTTTGTAAGGATCAAATAACCGTGACGGTCAAATGGTTCACCGGAGGAATGACAGGAACCAGATAAGAAAATAACTATCAAAAAGTAATACAAGCGGCGCATGGTTAAAGTTACTGGCATAATTCCTGAATCATATTATCTTTGCGGCCCATGACAGGACTTAAAACAGTTGCATTTCATACCCTCGGCTGCAAGCTCAATTTTTCTGAAACTTCTTCCATCTCCAGACTGATGGAAAATGAAGGATTTGAGAAAAGACCTTTTGATTCCCTTGCAGACATCTATGTGATCAATACCTGTTCCGTTACAGAAAATGCAGATAAGGAATGCCGTTATCTGGTCAGGCAAATCCAGCGCAAATCTCCGGAAAGTTTCGTAGTGATAACCGGATGTTATGCTCAGCTGAAACCAAAGGAGATAGCCGAAATTCCCGGTGTAGACCTGGTGCTGGGTGCTGCAGAAAAATTCAATATGGCTGCCCATATACGTGAACTTGTTAAAGGTGATTCAACAAAAATCTGCAGCTGCGATATTGACCAGGTAAATGATTTTCACGACAGCTATTCTTATAATGACCGTACGAGGGCTTTTCTAAAAGTCCAGGATGGTTGCGATTATCAGTGCAGTTTCTGTACCATTCCGATGGCTCGTGGCAAAAGCAGGAGTGATAGCCTTAGTCATGTATTGGAGAATGTAAAATCTCTCGCAGGAAAGGGAATTCAGGAAATTGTATTGACAGGTGTAAACCTGGGCGATTTTGGAAATACTGAACCAGGATCAAAGAAGAAAACGGAAGACTTTCTGGAACTTGCGAAATCACTTGATAAGTTGAAGGAAATACCAAGGTTCCGGATTTCTTCCATTGAACCCAACCTGCTCAACAATGATATCATCGACCTGGTAGCCAACAGCGACCGCTTTATGCCCCATTTTCATATCCCTTTGCAAAGCGGCAGTAATAAAATTTTGTCGCTCATGCGTCGACGTTATATGCGCGAACTCTATGCAGACCGGGTTTCACGGATTAAAACCCTGATGCCTCATGCATCAGTCGGCGCCGACGTGATCGTAGGTTTTCCGGGAGAAACTGATGAAGACTTTAAAGAAACGCTTAATTTCTTGCACTCGCTTGAGGTCTCCTATCTGCACGTATTTACTTATTCAGAAAGAGAAAATACAAGGGCGGTTGAAATGAAACCTGTTGTACCCGTTTCAGTTCGTAATGAAAGAAATAAAATCCTGCGTAATCTGTCTTTCCAGAAATTACAATATTTTACTTCGCTTCATTCAGGGCAAACACGCAAAGTACTATTCGAACGCAGCCGTGACAAAAACTTGATGGAAGGTTTTACTGATAACTATATCAAAGTGGCTGCTCCTTATCAGCAGGAATGGGTGAATAAGATCGTGGAGTGGAAACTTTGATTGGTTATGAGATATGGGATATGGGTTATGGTTATTAATTTCTCATAACTCATAATCCATAACCCATAACCAATTAAAACTTATTCCGATCTCAAACTCGTAACCGGGTTCGCAAGTGCGGCTTTTATTGCCTGGAAGCTGATCGTAACGGCTGCAATTGCAAATGAAATACCGACTGCTACTAAAAATATTCCCTTTCCAATTCCAATATGATAGGCAAAATTTTCTAGCCAGTTATGCATGAAATAATAAGCTACCGGCACTGCAACCAGGAATGCAAGAACAATTAAAAAAATAAATTCCTTCGCAAAAAGAGCTGAAATATCAAACAGGGAGGCGCCCAGCACTTTCCGGATACCCACTTCCTTGGTGCGCTGCACAGCGGCAAAAGCCACCAGGCCGTAAAGACCCAGACATCCAATCAGGATAGCAAGGGAGGAAAATAATTTAAAAGCAGTGTATACTTTTGCTTCCTGTTTATACCAGCTGGCAATATGTTCATCAATGAATTCATATCTAAATACTTCATTTGGAAACGTGGAGGACCACATCTTATCGATATGAGCGATGGTCTGGTGCATGGCATTTGGTTTAATCCTCACACTGGCCATATAGAAATTATCCGGTGCATAAAGTAATACACACGCTCTTCTTTTTTTATGTTTCGATTCGCTTTGGAAATCCTGCACAACACCAATAACATAAGCTGGATCTCCCCAGCCAAATTTAATTTTCTTTCCTATGGCTTCTGAAGGATTTTGGATTCCCAGTTTATGCATCATAGTTTCGTTAATGACCATTCTGATTGTAGTATCTTTTTCATATTTCCTGCTGATCTTCTCCCCAGCCAGCATTTTCAATCCAAACATGTTCGTATAGTTCTCGTCTACGCATTTCACTTCAGTTACATCATCTTTTGTAAGACCCAATTCAGGGCAGGAAAAACTGGTCGCATTACTGAAATAAACGGGCGCTCCCGAAGAAAAACTGATATCCGCCAAGCCTGGTTCGGATTGCAATTGGTGCTTAAATGCATCTCTTTTCGAACCGTCCGGCACGTCGAAACTTACAATGGCTTCTTTATTAAATCCGAGATCCTGGTTTTGAAAAAAGTTCATCTGATTTGCCACAACCAGGGTGCCGACAATTAAAATTTGTGAAATGGCAAACTGAATCAATACAAGGCCCTTTCGAAGATTAATACCCCGGAACGACATATTTGTTTTCCGCTTCAAAGATTCAACTGGATTAAAGGCGGATTGAACAAATGCCGGATAGATTCCTGCAAGCAGGATAACCCCGATCGTGACAGATGCCAGCAGGCCGATTACGATGGGTTCTCCCAATTGTTCCATGCTGATTTTGATATCCAGCCATTTTGTGACTTCCGGCAGGATCAGGACAGTAAGAACAATTCCCAGCAAAATTGATAAAACTACAAGCAATGTTGTTTCACCCAGAAATTGTTGAATCAATTGTGGTCTGCTTGCGCCCATTACTTTGCGAACACCCACTTCCTTAGATCGTTTTACCGACTGGGCTGTTGAAAGATTAATAAAATTGATACATGCCATGATGATGATAAAGCCGGCAATTGCTGCCAGGCCCCAATAAGTATCTCTGGATACCGGCGTTATAATATTATTGATATATCGCTGGTCAAAATGCACTTCCCGCAGTGGCTGAAGTGGTAAATGCGCTTCACTGGCAATTTCCTTTCCCCAGTTTTTAGTGATAAATGCAGGTATTTTTTTCTCGAGCTGATGAATCGAATAATTTTCAGGAATCACGAGATATGCATAACTGGCACCCATGATGGCATAGAAATTAGTCATTATACCATTGTCGAATTTTCGGGTATTCAGTGAAACCAGGAAATTAAATGGAAGGCTTGTGTTGGCTGGCGGGTCCTTGATAACACCCTTTACTTTTACATTAAATTCATTCCCTATATTAAATGTTTCACCCATTGCCTCTATATTCCCAAAATATTTACGCGCAGTGGTCTCCGTAAGTACGACTGAATTTGGTTCGGACAGTGCTGTCGCCGGATTGCCACTGATCAATTGATAGTTGAAAATCTTCGGAAATTCGTTGTCAACAAATGCGTAGCTTTTTTCAATAAACCTGTTTCGACCGATTTTGACCAAGCCCTGATTCTGATAAAATATCTGGGTGATATTTTCTAATTCAGGAAAGTCGTTACGCATAGCGGGAACGATCGCCATAGAAATATTTGAATTAAAATCCAGCGCGTTCAGAGTAATACGGTAGGTACGGTTGGCTTTTTTACTGAAATTATCATAACCTAATTCATTTCTGACGATCAGAAAAATTATCAGGCAGGAAAGAATACTTAAACTCAATCCGAATACATTCAGGAATGTGAAACTCAGGTTCCTCCGGATACTCCTGAATGCGCTGATAAAATAGTTTTTATACATAAACCTGATTAATTATTGAGTATTAATTATTAATTCTTCACTGAAAATTTGCCATTCGAATAAATCATATGTTTTGAATATCCAATGATATACCAAATGATATAATTTTGATAATCAGCAGTTTGAGATATTGTTATTGAGATGATACTGTTCGTTTATGTGACAGGACCGTTCTATATTAAACGTTGACAATTGGCGGTTGGCGGTTGGTGGTTGGTGGTTGGTGGTTGGCCGGAAAATGCAATACATACCGAGTTCAGCGTTTCGCGTTACGCGTTCAGCGTTCAGCGTTAAGCGTTCAGCGTTCAGCGTTCAGCGTTCAGCGTTCAGCGTTCAGCGTTCAGCGTTCAGCGTATAACACTTGTTCGTCCGTATAATATGTCTTTCGACTACCTTTTGTATCAATATGAATGGGATGACCGGTCGGGCTTTTATCATTTACTTTCCGATGAATTTTTAAAAATTCCTTCACTTCATCATTTATTCTTCCAGGGTAGGCTTTATCAATTTTTTTAGCAGCGGCCTTTAATTCTGCTGGAATTATTTTTACAAGTTCTTTTATTTTTTCATCAGGAATTGCGGATGCAATGGAATACGGGGAGATTCTTGCTTCCCAGAGAATTTCGTCTGAATATCCATTACCGATACCACGTATCAGATCCTGATCCAGCATGATATTTTTAATGGTTGTTTTCCTGTTGAAAATCTTTTTAAGGTATTTAAAATCCAATTCCATGGCGTCAACACCCTCTTTATCAACGGGATTTAATTTTATATAGGCATTCCTCATCCGGTCTGTCAGTGCCAGGTTTTTATTTCCTTCAAAATGGAGTTCAACAATGGTTGAATGATGATCATTTTTCTCAGAGAATAAAAACATGTCGCCTGTTAACATAAGATGAAGTCCGAGAAGTGTTCCGTCTTCAAATTCAAAACGGAATTCTTTTCCGGAACGATAAATCCTCTTCAGGATTTTACCTTCCAGGTTTTTTGACAAGGCCTTTGCAGTATCGGGTAGTTTTTTCCCATTGACGACTTTAATCTTTACTAATTTTCTGCCTGCAAGAAACTTATCCAGGTTTTTTGAAAAGACTTCTACATCAGGTATTTCCGGCATACATACTGATTTAAAGAGTTATGAGCTAATTATTTCTATTCTGAGCAAATCTCTGCTTTTATTTGAGCCAATTATTCAGAAATTGAGCTAATTAATCCTTTAAGGGTTCATCAGGCTGTAAGTGGTACACGCTCCATGGGTGTGACATACGATTTATAATTAATAAAGTCCATCATGATCAGTAAGGAAATCCCTGCCGGATTTGCATTCCTCCACGTTAGCTGTGGACCAAACGAAATCATACAGACCGTGATTGAGGAAGTTTACATTTTGATATCCTTCCCTTATAAGATTGCGGCAAATGATGGCCGCCATATCGGACCCGGACCCATAGATTAAAAACACAGTAGATTTTTCCTTTGCACGGACTATCATTTCAACCGAATCGGGTGACGTAATATTTATGGCTCCCCGGATATGTCCCAGATTCTTATAAGTCAAATGCGCCTTATTATTGAATTCCTCCACTGGCCTTATATCTAAAATCACAACATTGGGCTCCTTCAATAAATCCATAAATCCTTTTGGGTCTACTATGTTGTAAGGCGCTGGATCAATTATCATTTGACTTAACGTTACTTTATCGAACTTGTGATCAGAGACAAAAGCATCAAAGCCTTCAAACAAATTATAGATTTTCGTGAAACCTCTTGCTCTCAGTACATATACAACGTCCATGCTGTTTATACCACGCTGGTCATATAACAGGACCGGACGATTATTGGAGATTTTATAGAAATCGAATTTACTTTCAAAATCAGCCTGTGGTATGTTGATGGCATTTTTCAGGTGGCCGGTATTATTCTGCACTAAACTGTCATTACCTGCAAATTCCTGCATGTTTCTGATGTCGATAATTACAATGGCAGGTGTATCTTTTATTAAATGGAAAGCCTCTGTGGACGCAATATTTTTATAAGTCAGATTCGTTACCATGTACTTATTCTTCTCTGGAAAACGGGAGGCGTCCATTAGATTCAACTGGGTCATTCCTCCGTTGATATTGTAAACTTTTGTAAACCCGTTATCGGCCAATAATTTACTTACCCTCCTGGATCGCTGGCTATGAGAACAATAAACAAAAATTGGCCCCTCCTTATACTTTTTTAATTCTTCCAGATGAGCAGGTATGGAGTCAATATTTATATTTACGGATCCTCTGATCCTGCCGATGTTTGCGACAGTTCCACGGGAGGTGTCATCATATTCCCCCGGGCTTCTTACATCAAGCAGCAAATAATTCTTCATTGAATCCATTAAATTGAAAGCCTGATTCAGATACACCCCTTTATAAACTGTGTTATCGTATTTAAAGGGATGCTGTGCCTTAGCTGACAAAGCAAACAATGTAAATGCAAACAATAAATATCTGAACCGGAGCATACTGCTTAGTTAAATTAAAAATAAGATAACTGCAAAATCCTATGGTGAGTTTTCCTTAAACGGAAGGGTGAAAGAGTACAAAGGGCCTGGAAAAGGTTAAGCGGTTGATCGTCACCTTAATCGTCCTGCAATGAGCATCTTCCCGCTAATGAATGCCTGATATAGTCTCAGAATTACATGACACAATAATTTGATGCATTTTTATACACAGGCATGACCTATCCGAAATCGAAGAAGAAACCCGCGTTCTTTTAAATTATAAAAACCATTTAGTCTTTAATAGAAAGCAATTTTTCTTACTTGTATTTATGATTTTCATCGGCCCTTTCATTGCCTATAATATTGTGTGGATTGACGTGAATTGGCAATCCTCCAGGTGGAATATTCCAATTGACATTTGGGGAAATTCAGTGGCATATACCCTTTGGCCAATTTTAATTCTTTTAGTCATTTTTCTTACTCCGGAAAAATTCGAACCATTAATTCCAAAAAAGTCCACGATTCTTCTCGGTATAAAACCATTTATTAAAGTAATTCCCCACTACTGAACAAGGGTAGAAAACCAGTTTCTGATTTTCATTTATAAATTTTTCTCATTCAGCAATTCACCAGGTAGTATTTGCAGGACAACAAAGTATTAGTTGAATAATGCCATTTTATTGAAGTAATACACTTTGATTATTAAAATCATGCTTATATCCTCCGTGTATCTTCCGTATATTCTCCGTAATATTACGGAAGATACACGCAAACTTAACGGCTAATTATCGGAAAATTCTAACTACATTTGACCTAAAAACAGAGATATGGCCATCGTCACATATAACCCCTTTGTTCAAAATGCTTCAGGAGCGGTTGGTAAACAGCTGGTATTCAAAAGATATTACGACAAAACCGTCATTTCAAAAATGCCAGACATGAGCAGGCGGGTTCTGAGTGAAAAACAGATTGAGTCCAATGAGCGAATGAGGATGGCGAACCTGTATGCCAAATTCATTTATAAGACAGAGGAAGGCAAATTAAAGGCCAGGATTCGATTAAAATTGCCTGCCCATAAATCCTTGTTTCATGCGCTGGTAAAAGAATACCTGGATATTTTTAAACCAATTTCATTGGAAGAATTATATAAGATCGACTTCACATTACCACTCGTTCCGCCTGCCGGCAATTCCGGAGTAACAGATAAGCCATCTAGAATAGAATAATCAAAAGTTATTTCACTGCATTCACGATGATTAAAACGGCGAGGACAGCCTGTATCAGAAAGGCAAATGTGCGAATCCAGTTAGTAGAAATCAATTTATCTATTTTCCCTTCATCATATCCGGTGACTGCCATTTCACCCTGAAGTTTCCTTTGCCAAATAAATGTGGAAAACAGCGCAATGAAATTCAAAATTAGAGCAAGAATAGCCATAGTGACGGACATAAATGGAGGTCGTATAAAAATCAGCAACAAATTCAACAACAGAAGAAGCATGGCCGGAATGATGGAGGGAATTTTGGCGGACTTGTTATTCGCCTGCATATAGTTTTTAAAATTTTCCCTGCCTACTGATGTATAAATGCCATAATGCTGAATTTGAAGAGTTACCATATTTCCTGCACTAAAAACAGCCAGAAATAAATAAATTCCGTACAAAGCAAGCGCCATGATTTATTGTTTTTTCTATTTTCGAAATTTCAATCCTGGTTCATCCTGAATTGAAGTTTTAACCATTGTCTCAGCCCCAGCAGATTTGGAAATTCGCCATTCAGCTTATTCTGATTTTTTAGCAGCAATTCACTGTTTTTATTGATCCAGTCGAACATCTTAAATAGGTTCTTACCCATCACCAGTCTTGTCAGGAACATAGGCATTTTTTGATAGCTGATTTTTCTTTTCAATACTTCTGAAAAAATGGTCGAAACCATTTCCATATTGAGTTCCTCAGAGAACAATGGAACAATCTTACTCAAGTACATTTCAGGTTTGTCAAAAATACACGCGCTGATTGATCCTATATCAACAGAACCAATAAACAGCTGATTGATATTCTTGTCTATCGGAGAAGGCAATTTCCCTTTGATTATTCTTTTTTTAACTGCCGGAAGTAAAAAATTTTCAAATATAGAGGCTGGCCTGACAATTGTATGCGGTAGTCCGATTTGCCTGATATGATTTTCTATGATGAATTTACTTTCCCAGTGTGGAATGCCCGTATTTAAATCGGCCCCTATCACAGATGAGTATAAAAAATGTTTAATACCGAGGGTCTTTGAAAGATTGACCAGGTCTATTCCCTGCTTTATCTCTTTAGTTGTTCCGTTTTCTAAGGACAGGACACAAAACACTCCATAAACATTCCGGATTTGATCGCTATAGGATTCTTTATTGTTCAAATCTCCCTGGACGATTTCCGCACGAAGGTCCTTTAATTTTTTTGCCGCCTCTGAATTTGGATTTCTGGTAAGCGCTTTGACGGCATAGCCACTATTAAGAAGGCTTCTGACAGCGGCGCCACCCTGATTACCTGTCGCCCCCGTAACAAAAATTGTTTTCGAATGTTGCATAAGATCCAGTCTGAGACAACTAAATATAACGGTTTAACCGAATAAAAATCAAAAACCATTATTTCCAGGAAATGATGGTTTAATTGTGACCCTTCTCGGGCTGATGTAGATCATACTAAGACCCCCCAAGGGCATAATTGTTGCTAGTTCTAAACTTTTAAACATAAAATATATGAACAAGATATATACCGCCTCAGTTACCGCCAAAGGTGGCCGTAACGGGCACGTTCAATCTCCTGATAAGTTAGTGGACTTCGATTTTCGTTACCCCAAAGCAATGGGAGGCGCCAATGATAATTATTTAAATCCTGAGTTGCTTTTTGCAGCTGGCTTTTCTGCCTGTTTTCTCAGCGCGCTGAATCGTGTGATCAACCAGGAAAAAGTAAAAACAGGTGAAGCTACCGTTACTGCGCAGGTCAGTCTCGGAAAACTTGACGAATCACGGTTCGGCCTGGGAGTGGACCTGGAAATAATACTACCCGGAGTTGACCATGAGAAAGCTGAGGAGCTCGTAAACAAAGCAGATGCCGTTTGTCCCTACTCAAATGCAACAAGGGGTAATATTGAAGTGAACCTGATTGTAAAAGAAAATGCTCTGGCGATAGCTTAGGTCTTTGCGTAAAGAGTACAACTACTGACGAATACAGAAATGGATATAAGGAAAAGGTTTGGCAAAAGAGTTAAAGAACTGCGTCAGGCAAGAGGCCTGACGCAGGAGGCATTAGCTCATCTGGTAGAACACGATACAAGTTATATTTCAGGAATTGAAAAAGGCGAATCGGATATTTCTATTGAAATGATCCAAAAAATTTCTATTGCCTTGCAAATTAATATCAGCAAATTATTTGAAGGCCTTGAGCTTTTTGAAATACCGTGAAAATATCTATAGCTTTTTAATCGTCTCCCAAAATAATCCCCGGGATTGTTTCCTATATTAGGTTGTGACCCTCATCGGACTGATGGTTGAACGGAAGTTCATGTAATTGCCGGGAATTTAACAGATTCATTGATTTTGTCGGCAAAAATGTTGTGTTTGTCGAAAAAATTTACGGTACTGCAGGTATGAATATAGTTTCGATAAAATCGATAAACACATGAATAAGTCAGCTATTCTGTTCATTATCGGCTGTCTTGGAATATGCAGCATTTTGAAAGCGCAAGAGAATTTTTGGGACGGCCCGAAGGCTTATCTCGGACAGACTCCGCCGGGTAACATGCCTGTAAAATTTGCCCCGCAGTTAATAAACGATACGCCTTATTTTTCAATGGACCGATGTGCCTTTTCTCCCGATGGAATGGAGTTTTATTATTGCCGGAACAATACCTGGTTCAGCAGTAAAGATGCATCTATACAGGTTTATAAATATGACGGTAATAAATGGATCGGCCCAACGACACTGGTCAGACAATTTTATGCACCGTCCTTCGCACCAGGTGGTGACACACTTTACTTTATTGGAGGAGGAAAAGGAGGTGTAACACTGATTCATCGTGATTCAAATGGCTGGAGCGGACCGGAAACCTATCTAAACAGAAGCTACGGCATGTATGATTTTATGCCTACACGCAGCGGCAATATGTACGCAGCCAGCAACATCAACGGGAGTATTAGAGATTTTACATGTTATGATATATCCATAATGCCCCCTGTCAATAGCGGCGATACAACTATTCATACGCTTGGCAAACCGTTGAATACTTCTGGTTTTGATGGTGATTTTTTTATAGCCCCTGATGAATCTTATATCGTTGTCAGCGCAAAAGAGCATCCCGATTATGAATGTGAATTATTTATCAGCTATCACAAACCAGACGGCACATGGACAAATCCCAAAAGCCTTGGACCCCGGATAAACAATGGCCTGGCACACCGGTGGGGTGAATATGTTACGCCAAATAATAAATATCTTTTTTACAGTTATGGCCATGGCCCGCAGGATTGCGCCATTTACTGGGTCAGGTTTGATGATTTATTGGAAGATTTAAGACACAGCAATTTTGAACCCTATGTAAGGGATTCCATAACAAAGCAGACAGCCAGGGTCAAACAGGCTTTTTCGCTTTCAGTCAGAGACGATACTTTTTATGATGATGATGGAAATAGTACATTAAGTTTTTCCGCAATCTCAGCTGATGACAGTCCATTACCAGCATGGCTGACATTTGACGCAAAGCGGAAGATTTTATCAGGCATTCCGCAACAACCAGGAACTTATTTGATAAAGATTACAGCAACGGATAACGCTGGGGCAACAGCCATTTGTACGTTTACAGTCACGGTTGAATAGATACCTGATCAATAGGATTAATAAAATATATGGTACATCAAAAAAACAAAAAACTATTAACCATCATATGGTTGTGTTTATTAACAGCCACTTTAGATGGAATATTATCTTTCATCTTCAGTTATCCCGCAAGCCCTGAACAGTCATACAGATATATCGCAAGCGGATGGTTTGGCGCGACGGCCTTTACAGCAAATTATATGGTTTTTTGGGGAGTATTATTTCATTATTTAATCGCTTCAGTTTTTAGTATCATTTTTTTCTTGTTGTATCCTAATTTTAAAAGAGTAATAAATAACAAATATATTTTAGCGTTTGTTTTCGGGCTGATCATTTGGATAATTTCAACTTTCGCAATTCTTCCTTTGAGTAATGTGCCGGATATAAAGGGCGTTCCAAAATATCCCAGCCAGATTAACTTAATAGCATCAATTATCAGCTTTGCCGGATTAAGCCTGTGCCTGGGCTTTCCTGTATCATTAATAGCAAACAAATATTACCGGAAAAATAATGATACAACGGGCAAGGATTTCAAACTCAGTATTTGAAATAAAATTTTTGCAAGTCTAAAGATCCGGATCGGCCACATGCTGTATCACAAGCGGACAAATGTGTTCTTTGCTTTTATTAATATGTCCCTGATTTCCAAATCACCATCGAATCGGCATGGCTTTGGTACTGTTGTATTTTACATCATACAATTTATATATATGAAAAAGATTGCCTTTGCATTTATTCTTGCTGTATCCAGCTTAGCCCTGCAGGCTCAGAATTCTGAATCAGAATACCTGTATACTACAAAATCCTTCAATAACGCGTCGCCTAAAATGATCGTTGCGGGTACAAGTCACGGCAATATCTCCGTTTCTGATGTGCTTTCTTCTCAAACGAGGGTGGAAGTTTATGTACGTAACAGCAATAGTAACCAGGAATTGAGCAAACAGCAGATTCAAAAAAAATTGGATGAATACTATACCCTGGAGATTTCACTTTCCGGTGATGTGCTCAACGCTTCAGCGCGCCAGAAAAAAGAAATTCTATTCAATGAATCCGGACTAAGTATCTCTTTTAAGATATATGCGCCAAAGACCGCATCAAGTGTTCTAAAGACAAGCCATGGAAATATTGATCTTTCGGGACTGGAAGGCAGTCAGGATGTTGAAACCAGCCATGGAGATATAACTATTTCCAAAATAACGGGAAAAGTGGTAGGACAAACTTCTCATGGGAATGTTTCCGTTACTGATTGCAAAAATGAAATTGATGTCAGCACTGACCATGGAGATGTTACAGGCAGAAACTGTGAAGGCACCATAAAACTCATCACTTCCCATGGAAATATCGATTTAAAAGATCTTAAAGGTAAAGTGCGTGCAGGCACCGAGCACGGAAACGTATCCGCCAACAATATCGGAGGTGAACTGAACGCGTCTACTTCCCATGGAGATGTTGATCTGGAGGGCATGTCCAGCAGTGTGAATGCATCTACCGACCATGGCAATATTTCATTGTCAGTAGTGAATATCACTGGCGAGATAGTAATGAGTAATGAAAATGGCGACATCTCTCTTGAGCTTCCAAAAGGGAAAGGCCTTGACCTTGATCTGCATGGCAGGGACGTTTCGGTCGATGGGATGCAGAATTTTACCGGCTCGAAATCGAAAGATTTAGTGAAGGGCACAACAAATGGAGGCGGTACAAAAGTATCGGCTAAAACGGACAAAGAAGCGCGCCTGACTTTCAGATAACGGAGTAATCATAAACTCACTGGTGAGGAGTTAATTTTTTAGATTTAGTTAAAGTAAATCCAATACCTATCATCCAGATAAAGCCAGGGAATCTGCCCAAAGGAATGAAAAAAGTCAGGTTGGGAAAAACCAGACTCAGGGATGACAATTCAGCGAAAACAGCTGTGATGATCCCCAGCCAAACCAGCCACCGCGGGATCAACCTGGCAAAACCGGATGTTACTGAAATGCCGGCCAGCAGTAATCCCAATGCAGTAACATGACCGACACCACCGGTTGCAAATCCGAATAACTGAAAAACACGGATGGGGTTTCCTGCTGCGGTTAAAGCAGGTTGCGATAATACCCACCCGGTAAGTCCCGAAATTGCCAGAAAAACGGATGATGCGAATCCACCGAATTGGGCAATATTTACACCCGCTGCATTTATTCCCAGAAATTTCAACCTGCTGGTTATGGTCGCAGTAAAAATTCCCAGCGGGATTGCTGCGCCAAATTGCAAAAATGATATGATACGAACCAGCGGTCCAAACCGATTAAAATAATCCTTTACCAAATCCTCCTGCCAGTCTGGTCTCGGGTAGAAAACTCCTTTTGTCAGTACTCCAAGGATAACCAGGCTTCCGACAAATAAGGACACAAAGACGATTGCCAAAACTCCCAAATGAGGGCCGTAATGTTTCTCTCCATTTGAATGATTCATTTTATTAAATTTATTTTTTAAAAGTTGAATCGCTTTGGTCATACCCACAACCATATTGCGTTCCATGATATCGCCAACGGCTGCCAGCAAAACGAAATATTAAAATATTGGCTCCAATAAACAATACGATTACCAGAATCGCGGCAATTTTTGTAATCACTTTCAGTGTAGTGTTTTTAGAAAATGAACCATATACATATCCTATAATGAATACCATACTTGCGGCAAACAATACCCTAATTAAAATGAGCAATCCAATAAACATGATTTTGATTTTTTAATGTTTTAATAAAAAAATTTACTTTAACTCTGATAACGAGACGAGATATTTCATCATCTTCTGTTTCTCCGACGAAACTAAAGCAGCAGAAAGGTTTTTTTTATGGAGAATAGATCACCCGCAGACTTGCGTAGACAAAAAAGGCGGTTTGGAAGATCAGAGCGAAAGCATTTTTTCCAGGTTGGCCTTATAGTTCTCACTCAATGGCAATTCAACAGGGCCGATGCAGACCAGGTCCCGTTTGATCGCTGTTATCTTTTTGGCGGAAAGGATATATGATTTATGGGTTCTTACAAACTGGTGTGGTGCAAGTTTTTCTTCTAACATTTTCAGGCTCATTTTAGTAATGACAGGACGGGGGGAGCTGCTCAGAAATATTTTCACGTAATCTTTCATCCCTTCGATGTATAATATCTCCGGGATCATTATTTTTATCTGGTTATATTCCACGTACACAAAAAAATAATCCGGCATCTCCTCTTTTTGGGCGTTTTTTTGAAGGTTAAATAAATCCTGCGCCTTGTTGCAGGCTTTCAGGAAACGCTCAAATGAAACAGGTTTCAGAAGGTAATCCACCACCCCCAGATTAAATCCATCAAATGCATAATCTTTATAAGCCGTCACAAATATGATCATCGGCGGATTATAAAGGGATTCCAGGAATTGCAAACCGTTCAGACCGGGCATTTGAATATCCAGAAAAATAAGTTCAATTTTTTCTTTGTGAAGGACATCCGCCGCCTCCATGGCGTTTTTACAACGTTTTACAAGGTGCAGAAAAGGAACCTTCTGAATATTATCCACCAAAAGATCCAGGACCAGTTTCTCATCATCGACAGCTATACAGTTCAGCATATCATTTCAAGATTCAGGTTTACGGTATAGGTATTTCCATCATCCAGAATCGTCAAATTATTTTTTCCAGGGTAGAGCAGGTTCAACCTGTTCTTCACATTTATGATTCCGATGCCTGAATTCAGGTCTTTCGAAATATTGGACTTGTTGTAATTATTGCTGACTGAAAAAAATAACCGGCGATCTTTTATTTCAAGCATGATTTTGATGAAAGGATTGGAGACCATCCCGATTCCATGTTTAAACGCGTTTTCAACAAAAGGTACCAATAGCATGGGTTCGATAAAACAATCAACTGTTCCTGACTGAATTTCAAAAAGCAGATCAACATCTTCCCCAAACCTTAATTGCTGGAGCTCGATATAACTTTTAAGGTACATGATCTCATCACTTACCAGGAACCGATCCTTGTTGGATTCATAGAGCATATACCTGAGCAGATCCGAAAGCTTGAGCAGCGATGATTCCAGCAGATCAGATTTTTGCCTCGCAAGAGAAACCATATTTGCCATCATGTTGAATAGAAAATGAGGGCTGATCTGTGAACGCAGAAATTTCAATTCCGAGCCAAGCCGTTCAGATTTCAACTCTTTTTCTAATCTTTCAAATTGAATACGGTCCGCAATGAACCTGAAAATTACACTGGCTAAAAGAAATGCGATTGGAGGAAAAAAAATAATCCGGTTGTTGAAGGGAGTCAGTATAAAGCCCGGAAATGCCCAATTTAATATAAATAGTTTCGCATAATAGGAAAAGGCGAGTATACATGCTAATACAGGGATGTAAATCCACCATCTCCTTCGTGTGAAAAGAACGGGATACAGAAAATAGGCATTCAGGTAAAACAGACCGATGTGATACAGGTTAGTGATCAGAAAGAAATAATCAGGCAACCCTGTTGCAATAGGAATATTATGAAAAATAAGTGCCGGGATGGCAATTACCGATGCCCAAACCAGCACATGTATGAACGGGTTAATATATTTCGATCGCAGATGCATCATTTCTCCTGCAAATATACCCTCCCGAAAGACTTAACCGGTTCCGCATATCTGAAGGCCTGGTATGTTTCTACCAAAGCGGCAATTGAGTAGATGAAACGACCTGTCACGGAGCGTTATCCAAAATTTTCAGAAGAAGACTTGCGAATTGCCTGCATTAGTTCCGGTACATATTCAAAAGGCTTCACATCGTCATAACCAATAGATATTCTATCGTTGTAACTCTCAATTCTGATTTTACCTGAAAGTCTTCTTTCAAAAATGATTGGTTCAAGGATTGATTTAACTGTCATTATAATTGGAAATGGTTTGGGATCATTAATAAATAGAACTCCATTTTCAAACTCCAGATATGTTGTGAAGTTTTCCATTTTGATATAAATATAATATGCAAGATAATTCTTACAGTTTTCTTAGTAATCGCTTTTTTTATGTGATCTTCCTGTTTTTAATTGGGAATTGTTCCAGGAGGATATAATTAAATTATCATTATCCAAATTTTCTTGTATAAATTACTAATAATCTAAAATAGATTTTACCCGAGCCATGAATAATCAACATTGAGTTTTAGGTTATAAACAATCTGGCAATGATCAAAATAAATCTAATCTTAAGACCATCAGATCTGGTACCCAAGCTCAAAAGATTCTGGCAGCTATCAGAAGAAAAAATTCACCTGATTGAAAATAATTATGATGTTTCAAAAGGTTCACCGGTTTTTACAAGCCAGGGAAAGTACATAACCAGGGGATGGACGGAATGGACTCAGGGATTTTTATATGGATCAATGATTCTTCAATATGATGCAACGGGTGAAAGAAAATTGCTTGAGATGGGGCGCAGGAAAACCGTTGAAGTAATGTCGCCGCATATCAGTCATATGGGTGTGCATGATCATGGATTTAACAACGTGAGTACTTATGGTAATTTGCTGCGTTTAATGAAAGAAGGTAAAATAGCATTTAATGAATGGGAAGAAAATTTTTATTCACTGGCACTAAAAATATCGGGTGCAGTGCAGGCAACGCGGTGGACAACAATTAAAGGCGGTGGTTTTATTTACTCCTTCAATGGACCCCACTCACTTTTTGTTGACACGCTCCGTTCGTGTCGTTCCCTTATTCTTAGCCATTGCCTGGGGCATATCCTGCAGTCGGAGGGCGATCAGCGGATTAGTTTATTGGAACGTGCAGTTGAACATATGAAAGCGACAGCAAATTATTCAATATTTTATGGTGAGGGTCGTGATATATATGATGTTTTGGGGCGAACAGCACACGAAACCATCTTCAATGTAAATGACGGAAATTTTCGTTGTCCGAATTCACAACAGGGGTACTCAGGGTTTAGTACCTGGACAAGGGGTCTTGCATGGGCCATGTGTGGATTCGCTGAAGAAATTGAATGGTTTGATTCTGTTAAATATGTAGCTATTGCTGGCCTGAATGTAAAGAAAGATATTTTACCTTTTATGATAAAAGCGGCCAGGGCTACCTGTGATTTTTACATTGACAACTGCCCGGTGGATGGTGTGCCTTATTGGGATACCGGCGCTACTAATCTGTATAAGCTGGGGGATTATTTGAATAATCCGGCGGATCCGTTCAATGATTTCGAACCGGTTGACAGTTCGGCTGCATCCATTGCAGCGCAGGGACTGTTGAGACTCGGCAGGTATCTTCAACAAAATGCAGAGAAAGAGTCCGGCGATCGTTATTGGCAGGCAGGACTTACTGTTTTAAATACCATTTTTGATGAGCCCTATCTGAGTACTGGTCAAATGCATCAGGGATTGTTGCTGCATTCCGTTTATCATCGGCCAAATGGATGGGATTACATAGCTCCGGGAAGTAAAATACCAAGTGGTGAATCAAGTATGTGGGGGGATTATCATGCACGTGAAGCGGCTCTTTATATTCAACGGGTGATCAATAATGAAACGTATCATACCTTTTTCAACATCTTATGAATTCTACAGGCGAAAATGATCTTTCCAAATTGTGCATTCATACTATTACGACCAGGCCCTGGAAAATAGAAGAGACTGCTCAGCATTTTTCAGCGGCCGGAATTAAAGGGATTACAGTTTGGCGCGATGCACTGGAAGGAAGAAATATCAAACAGACTGGTAAAATGCTTCTCGATCATGACCTGACTATTGTATCACTTTGCAGGAGCGGATTTTTTCCGGCTAAAGATTCAAATAAAAGAAAATCGGCCATTGATGATAACCGCAGGGCCATTGATGAAGCTGCCGATCTTGGAACTCCGATGGTCGTGCTTGTGTGTGGCGCTGATCCATCTCAACGGTTGGAAGATTCAAGAAAACAGATTCAGGATGGTATTGGAGAGCTGATTCCGCATGCATCAACTGCTGGAATCAGGTTGGCCATTGAGCCCCTGCATCCCATGTATGCTGACACACGTTCGGCAATCAATACGATGAAACAAGCCAATGATATGGCTGAAGAATTTAATTCACCTTGGGTTGGTGTTGCTGTTGATGTGTATCATGTTTGGTGGGATCCATTCCTGGAGATAGAAATAAAACGGTGCGGAGAAAATGGTCACCTCACGGCATTCCATATCTGTGATTGGAAGGTTCCAACTGTGGATATGCTGCTGGATCGCGGGTTGATGGGTGAAGGTTGCATTCCTGTTAAGCAAATCAGATCCTGGGTGGAGGCCGCAGGGTTTAACGGTTTTAATGAGGTTGAAATCTTTTCTACGGCATACTGGAAAGAAAACCAATCTGAGTATCTTCGGAAGATTATTAAAGCATATAAGGATCATTCTTAAAAACAGAGCTGATAATAGTTAAAATATGACAGAGCATAAAATAGGTGTCATTATGAACGGCGTTACAGGGCGCATGGGAACTAATCAGCATTTAATGCGATCTATTGTAGAAATAATAAAACAAGGTGGTGTAAAAATAAGTCCCGGTGAAACCATCATGCCTGATCCTGTATTGATCGGTCGTGATGAAAATAAATTAAAAAAACTTTGTCTGATGTCCGGTGTAAAAAAAATGAGCACCGATCTGGATCAGGCCCTGGCTGATCCACATAATGTTATTTATTTCGATGCGCAAATTACAGGCAGACGTGCGGAAGGAATCCGGAAAGCGGTGAAAGCAGGAAAGCATATATACTGTGAAAAACCAATAGGAACAGATACAAAGCAGGCCATGGAATTGTACCGGCTATGTAAAGAGCATTATGTAAAAAACGGTGTTGTACAGGATAAACTTTGGCTTCCTGGTATTTTAAAAATAAAGCGTCTGATTCAACAGGGATTTTTCGGTAGAATCCTGTCTGTGCGGGGGGAATTTGGATATTGGGTATTTGAAGGTGATTCAATTCCCGCTCAAAGACCATCTTGGAACTATCGGAAAGAAGATGATGGAGGTATTATAACTGATATGCTTTGTCACTGGCGATACCTGCTCGACAATGTTTTTGGAAAGGTAAAAGCGGTTTCATGTCTTGGGGCTACACATATCCCGGAAAGAGTTGATGAAGAAGGGAAGCGATATAAAAGTACCGCAGACGATTCGGCATATGCAACATTCGAACTGGAGGGTGGTATCATTGCTCAATTTAATTCTTCATGGACAGTGAGGGTACGACGTGATGATTTATTAACGCTGCAGGTTGACGGAACCAATGGATCTGCGGTAGCGGGACTGCGTGAATGTTATATTCAGCATTATGGTAATACGCCTAAGCCGGTTTGGAATCCCGATATTCCACAACCAATTAATTTTTTTGAGGGTTGGGCAAAAGTGCCTGAACAGGAAAATTATGATAATGCTTTCAAAGTGCAATGGGAGCTGTTTCTAAAACATGTTGTGAAAGGTGATTCTTTTCCCTGGGATATGCGCGAAGGTGTTAAGGGAGTGCAGCTGGCAGAAAAAGGATTGGAAAGCTGGAGCAAAAAGTGCTGGGTGGATATTCCTGAACTTTAACCGGTTATTAAATATATGACAAGAGTAGCGTTAATCACAGGAGGAAGCCGTGGTATTGGTTTGGGCATTGCCCGCGAACTTGCGAAAAATAATTTTGACTTAGCCATCAACGGAACACGTTCTGCAGATCTGGTAGAAAATGAATTAAAAGAATTGAGGGAATACGGCATTGATGTTATTTATTGTATGGGGGACATCGCTTCTTCCGGCGATCGAAAAGACATTCTGCGCAAGATAAAAGACCATTATGGCAGACTTGATGTGCTGGTGAACAATGCCGGTGTAGCCCCTAAAGAACGAAGAGACATTCTGGATGCTACGGAAGAAAGTTTTGACTATGTGATGGGTGTAAATCTTAAGGGCTCATATTTTCTTACACAAAAGACTGCAAACTGGATGATTGAACAAAAGAAAATAAATGCTGAATTTAAAGGATGCATTATAAATATTTCATCTGTTTCTGCAACACTGGCATCTGTAAACCGTGGAGAATACTGCATTTCGAAAGCGGGTATTGCCATGGTGACACAATTGTTTGCCGTGAGACTTGGTGAGTACGATATTCCTGTTTTTGAAGTAAGACCGGGAATTATACAAACTGATATGACATCCGGAGTCAGAGAAAAATACGATGAATTAATCAGAGAGGGGCTGTGTGTACAAAAACGTTGGGGAGAACCACAGGATGTTGGAAAAGTAGTTGCATCACTTACAAAGAACGATTTCATGTATTCAACAGGGCAGGTTATCATGGTAGATGGTGGATTAACAATTCCACGTTTATAAAATTGTAATGATTAATACATCTTCCAAAAACATTGCCAGGGAACTTTTACGTATTCCCGTTATAGTTGCGGCGCTGGGATATATGGTGGACATGTATGACTTGTTTCTTTTCAGTATTAATCGGGTTTCAAGTTTAAAATCCTTGCATCTTCCCGGAGAAAAATTGCTGGAAGATGGTATTATGCTGTTGAATCTTCAAATGGCAGGTATGCTGATTGGTGGGATTTTTTGGGGAATCATGGGAGATAAAAAAGGACGACTTTCAGTATTGTTTGGTTCTATTTTGATTTATTCTATTGCAAACATTGGGAATGGATTTGTAACTACCATCACTCAATATGCTGTACTAAGATTTATTGCGGGATTTGGACTCGCCGGTGAACTGGGAGCTGGTATTACATTGGTAACGGAAATTTTACCGAGAGAGAGACGAGGTTATGGGACTACCCTGGTAGCTACTGTGGGCATTATGGGCGCTTTGCTCGCATACTTTGTTTCTCATCTTTTTGACTGGCGAACGGCTTATTTTATTGGCGGTGGCTTAGGATTAATACTCATGGTGTTGCGGGTAAGAGTTTTTGAATCAGGCATGTTCCTGAAGCTAAAGGAAAAGAACATTAAACGGGGTGATGTAATTAAATTATTTAATAATAAAACACGGCTGTTAAAATACGTGAACAGCATACTGATCGGAATACCGATATGGTTTGTGATTGGAATTTTGCTCACGTTTTCCCCGGAATTTGGCCAGGCAATGGGTCTTGACCAACCCGTTGATGCAGGTAAGGCGGTCACGCTTGCTTTTGCCGCCCAGGTTTTGGGTAACTTGACAAGTGGTTTTCTCAGTCAATATCTGCAAAACAGGAAAAAAGTAATTTTATTATTTATTTTATCTTCCTTTTCACTGGTTATTGTCTATTTACTAGTACCACTCCATACCACAATATTATTTTACTTACTATGCACTTGCCTCGGATTTTGCAGTGGCTATTGGACGCTTTTCATTACAGTTGCGGCCGAACTCTTTGGCTCCGATCTCCGGGCAACTGTTGCCACTACTGTTCCCAATTTTGTCAGGGGGTCCGTAATTCCGTTAACCATGCTATTTGCCATGGTGAAAAATTATGTTGGAATTATTTATGGCGCTTTAGTTGTTGGCGTTCTAAGTTTCGCAATTGCAATCATCGCACTGGTTTTCCTGGAGGAAACTTTTAAAAAAGACATCAATTACGTAGAAGAAGAATGATGGTTTTTTTTATTACGCATTTTTCTGGCATTTAAATTCTTTCATTGGTAGTTTTGGAATTTTTCTCTTTCATTTCAATAAGTTTTGCTCTCAACTCCTTGATTTCCCTGTAAATCGTTCTAACTGTCTTAAAATCTTCATTATTCTCCAACGCAAAATCAAATTGATCACATCTGTTCTGCAAATTAAATAGTAAAGAAATCTTTTCTGAATGTAAATTATTAGATTCCATATCCTTTGGAAATTTTGTATTTATAGCATTTCAAAAATTTGTAAAAGTCTCATTAGTTGAATAAAAGGGCCGGATAGAAATCCAGCCCGGTTAAAATCCAATATCCTATGAAAAACCGATACAAAGGTAGAAGGACATTTGCCGGAAATATTACACAATCGATGGATTGAATTACATAATTTACAGGGTGTCCAAGTGATGTATAAAAGACCAGAAACAATTGTTAAGGTGTGAATGATGTAACTAATTGATTGATTTGTGCAACTGTCGCAAGGCAGAATAATCATATCTTTAGAAAGATCTCATTGAATAAGAAATAATTATTTGAAAATATTCATCAAATTCATGGTGAGCACCCGTTGCAAAACGGCGGTGAAAGAGGAGTTGAAAAAACTTGGTCTTCATTTCATAGTAGTTGAGTTGGGTGAAGTGGATATTATGGAAGACATTTCTGCTGATCAGCGGGAGCAGCTCAAAATTGCTTTGTCCGACCTTGGGTTTGAATTGATTGACGACAGGCGATCAGTTTTAATTGAAAAAATAAAGCATGTAGTCATTGATATGGTTCACAATATGGATGAGCCAATTAAAATAAAGTTCTCTAATTATTTAAGTGAAAAATTGAATCATGATTATACATACATGTCAAATCTATTTTCTGAGGTTCAGGGGACAACGATTGGTCAATTCATTATCTTAAATAAAATTGAACGAATAAAAGAATTGATAATTTATGATGAGTTAACCATTTCGGAAATTGCCTGGAAGATGAATTACAGCAGTGTTGCGCATTTATCCAATCAGTTTAAAAAAGTTACTGGATTATCGCCCTCACATTTTAAGCTATTGAAAGACAAAAGGCGAAGTCCGATTGATGAAATTTAATGATAACACAATTTATGAAACCGGTTATGAGTAAAATGGAAAAATATAATGGGGATGACTTAATAGTTGCACGTAAAGAACTCGCTTTTCAATCAGAAGCACGTGAAAAACTAGAGTCAGATTTAGCGATTGTACGAAAAGAACTCGCATTTCAAAATGAGGAGAATAGAAAGCAGGCATTGAGCTATTCTGCAAGATTGGCTTCTCAATATTCTCTTAGTCTCATTGAGGCAAGCCGCGATCCTTTGTTTACTATCAGTCCTGAAGGAAAAATTACCGATATGAATAATGCATCGGTGAAAATTACTGATATGTCGAGGGAAAGCCTGATCGGCACTGATTTTATTAATTATTTTACTGAACCTGTTAAGGCAACAGAAGGTTACCAGCAGGTTTTTGCTAAAGGTTATGTGGCGGATTATCCATTAACAATAAAGGATGGCGAGCTTACCGATGTTTTATTCAATGGATCGGTCTATAAGGATGACAAGGGAAATGTGCTGGGCGCCGTGGTTGTAGCAAGAGTTATTACTGAACAAAAAAGAATAGAAAAAGAATTAACGGAAGCTAAGGAGTTTGCTGAGCTGGCAACCAAAATTGCAGAAGAAGCAAAAATAAAAGCTGAAACTGCCATGAGAATAGCTGAAGATGCGGTAAAATCAAAACAACAGTTTTTGTCTAATATGAGTCATGAAATCCGTACGCCTATGAATGCGATTATTGGATTTACCAAGGTGGTTTTGAAAACAAATTTGTCAGTAAAGCAAAAGGAATATTTAACGGCTATTAAAATGAGCGGTGACGCACTTATCGTACTTATTAATGATATACTCGATTTGGCAAAAGTGGATGCGGGAAAAATGACATTTGAACAGATACCTTTTAAAATGGCATTATCCATTTCAGCCATGCTTCATTTGTTTGAGACAAAAATTATGGAAAAAAATTTGTTGTTAGTTAAGGAATACGACACCAAAATACCTGAGATGTTGATAGGTGACCCTGTTCGACTGCACCAGATTATATTAAATCTTGTGAGTAATGCAGTAAAATTTACTTCTGAAGGTGAGATTATTGTGAGTGTTCGTTTACTAAATGAGGATGATGAGAGAGTAAATATTGAATTTGCTGTTTCTGATACCGGAATCGGCATTCCGGAAGAAAAAATTGAGAAGATATTTGAAAACTTTGCTCAGGCATCAAGTAATACATCAAGGTTATATGGAGGAACGGGACTCGGTTTGGCCATTGTCAAACAGTTAGTCAAGGCACAGGGTGGTAATATATCCGTAAAAAGCAAATTGGGTAAAGGCTCAATTTTTAGTTTTGCATTAAGTTTTCAGAAATCCAAAGATGAAACAGAATTGGAATCCAGAACCACAGAAATGGATATTGAAATTAAAAATATAAGAGTATTGGTAGTCGAAGATATGGCGCTCAATCAATTATTAATGAAGACATTGCTGGATGATTTTGGGTTTGAAAGGGATATTGCCGGTAACGGGAAAATTGCGCTGGAAAAACTGGAAGCTAAATCTTATGATATAATTTTGATGGACCTGCAGATGCCGGAAATGAACGGATTTGAAACTACTGAATATATCCGGAATAAAATGAATTCTAAAATACCCATTATCGCTTTAACTGCAGATGTAACTACAGTAGACCTTGCAAAATGTAAAGCAGTTGGAATGAATGACTACATTGCAAAGCCCGTTGACGAAAGATTATTATACCAGAAAATTGTAGAGCTTGTAAAAAAGCCGATCCAAATAAATTATAAACGAAATGAACAGAATAACGGTGATCAAATAAAAAAAATAAAGTGCATTGATTTAAATTACCTGATCGGTCGTACAAAATCCGATCCGGCTTTGATGATGGAGATGATTTCACTTTATCTGGAACAAACTCCTCCTTTAATCGCTGCCATGAAACAAAGTTTGAAAGATAAAGACTGGATTTTATTACAGGCAGCAGCACATAAAATGATTCCTTCATTTTCAATAATGGGTATTAGTTCTGATTATGAAAATATTGCAATACAGGTTAAGGAATATGCCGTTTCTCAACAACAAACTGACGGGATATTATTTCTGCTATTGCAGCTTGAAAATATTTGCGAGCAGGCCTGTTTAGAATTGAAAGAAGAGTATAATACGATTAAAAACACTAGGTAATGCAAACTGGAAAAAATGTAAAACTCTTTCTGGTAGATGACGATGCGTTATTTTTGAAATCATTGGAAATAGAGTTTCTTCAACACGCTGATTTTGACATTGAAACATTTTCAACCGGTGAACGTTGCCTGGAGCAATTATCTCACAACCCGGATGTAATTATTTTAGATTATCATCTTAACGGAGTTGATAAATATGCGATGAACGGAATAGAAACATTAGATAGAATAAAGACCTTTAACCCGGATATTCCTGTAGTTATGCTGTCTTCTCAGGATAAAATTGATGTGGCAATAAACTGTATGCATCACAGGGCTTTCGACTATGTAGTTAAAAGCGAGACGGCTTTCATGCGCTTACAAAAAATCATCACTGCACTTTTTCGTTACAAAAAAATGGAGAAGACGTTGAGCTGGTACATGGAGCGGATGTAACGGAATAGGTGATGCTACCGGATTTTGCTGTCGAAAAGCTATTGTAACTAATTTCCTGTCAATTCCCTTGTATTTACTAAATTATGCGCTGTCCTGAACGGACCGGTCAGGCCTGCATGAGTTTTAAGGAAGCAGTTTTTTGAATAGCTGTCCGCAGCTTTTTAGTCTTTTTAAGAATGATAAGTATTCTGGAAAGCCCTTCAGCACGTTCGAGGAGGAGCTCTGTTTCCCTGCGCTTACCCGTCACCGTAAGTTCCAGCCTGTTTAATCCGGGAATCATTTCGTGGGGGGAAATGATCAATAATCCTTTATTATACAGGTCACTCAGGACCGCCCGGTACTGGGGCCAGCAGCCTTCAAAAATTATATAGAATTCATCCGCCGGGGTTTTTGGATTATTCCTGATCGCAACCAGGATTTCGAGCTCCATCTTTTTACTTTTTTCCATTGTAGTTTTTTAGAGGGTACAATAGTAAATGGACCGGATTTGAGGTTAAACAATATAGCTAATTGTATACCTATTTGCAATCCGTAAATATGCGGTTACCGTGCTCGTGATTTTACCTAAAAGACGATGCGGTTTAGTTCTTTGTTCTGGCCTGACTGGTTATCGGATGATATCCCAAATTGGGAATCATACTTATTTTTTTATAACAGTTTTTTTGAAAATCTGGCATTCCTTTGGCATAATGATAACAAACCCTTAAAAATGAAAATATATTTTGCGGCTTTTTGTTTGTTAACTGCCAGTTCTTTTGTTAGTCAGGCTGATGCTCAGGTAAGTTTGAGCGTTAGTGTGAATGTGGCCAGCCAGCCCAGCTGGGGTCCTTCCGGGTACGATAATGTGAATTACTATTACATGCCCGATATTGAAACGTATTATTACGTTCCCAAACACCAGTTTATTTATTTGAATGGAGGAAATTGGGTTTTTGCCACTACGCTTCCTCCCAGATACCATTCATACGACCTCTATCGCGGATATAAAGTGGTGATCAACGATCCACAACCGTACATGCATCATGATCATTACAGGGATCGTTATGCGCATTACCGTGCATACTACGACCATCAGCCCGTTCTGCGCGATCACAGGGATGACGGACCCGGAAACGGACATGGGAAAGGCCATGCTTATGGACATGATAAAGATGATAAACATGAAGATAAGGATCATGGTCACAGAGATCATAATGATTAGGGAAAAAAATAATATAGTTTAGATAAAAGTGATATAAAAATGCGCGGTAGTCGCCCTGGGTCAGATTACCAATATTGATACTATCCGCCTGCAACATTAAATATAGTTCGTTCACTATTGGATAATAAACTTAAAGATCCCGCCTTAAAAGCGGGATCTTTTTTTGTTGGCCTCTAATATATTCAAACGTTATATTGACGCTTTCTTACAGAAATGTGATCCAGGTTTTGAGGTCTGGGCCTTTCATCACAAAGGTGAAAGCATAAATGATTGTAACTTTTATGTGGATGTAAACGTCACAACAAATAAAATGAAAAAATTAAATCAAACATTTCTATTTATTTATTCCCTCCTTACTACTATGGTTTTTATCATTTCATTGATATGGTTTTCCAGGCAGTTAAATCATAATAAGGTAATTTTCGATAAAATTGAGGCACAGCAAATAAGAATTATTGAGCCAGACGGGACATTACGAATGATCATCTCCAATCATTCTAAATTCCCAGGAATTATAGTTAAAGGAAAAGAAGAACCATTTGACCGGCCTCAGGCTGGAATGCTTTTTTACAATGACGAAGGTTCTGAAAATGGCGGACTCATCTTTGGAGGATCAAAAAACGATAAAGGTGAAGTTATAAATTCAGGAGGTAGCCTTTCCTTTGACAGGTACATGGGAAATCAGGAAGTTCAATTGATTGGCGTTAATGATAAGGATGACCGCTTTGCCGGACTCATGATTTCAGACAGCCATCCTGCTGAAAATAAAGACCCATCAAGAATTTGGGTTGGACGAAATGAAAATGGTTCATCAGAAATAGCATTAATGGATTCATCGGGCAATAAACGTCTGATTCTTCAGGTTTTGCCTAACGGAAAAAGTAGTATGACTTTCCTGGATGAGAAAGGTAAAATATTGAACAGCTTAAATCCGAACTAAGTGAAGGGGAGCCAAAAATAATAATCCCGACCCTCCATTAATCTTTCAAATGTGCTCTTCTTTAACTCTCATTTACTTATTAATTTTCATCCGCATAATTCTGTGTTTCAGTAATATCGCCGGTTGTATCATACTGTATCGAGAGACCATTTCGTTTATCAGGCAAAAAATAAAAGAACGCTGCGATAGTTCTCATATTTTGGTGGCTACCGAAATGGTCTTTATAATTCGGGACGGAGGAGAAATGTCCGCGGTGGTCACCATGGTATTGCCGTTAATTGTGAATGTCGCCGTCGTAGTCATTTTTTTCGGATTATACTGAGGCTCCAGTGTTAACTTAAGCTGGTCATGTGCGACGGACCAGATGCCTTTCATTGTTATTATCTCTGTGCTGTTGGGAGCCGAAAAATTCAAAATAAATGTATGGTCTGCGTTATAATTTATTTCGGAATTTCCGGCTTCTTTAGCCGTTTTCTCCTCCATGGGTTTACCTGCTTGTTTGGCGTACTCAGCGCTGAAATAATTTTTTACAGATACCCCTTTCCATTTGCCAACAATGGATTGGCCTCCGCAGGTTGTAAGTAAAGAGAATCCAAGGAACATGCAAATGCTAAGCATTGAGTTTTTCATAATATTGATCAGTAATGATAGTCGTGGTAATTTTTTTCTTTTCCGTATTCATCCACATATATTTTATGCCGGTATTTTTTATGCGTATAATGCACTTCATACATATCCGGCGCTGAATGCCGGTCAATCCGAACTACCCGGTAACCATCTGAACCCGAATAATTCCGGGTCATATGATCCGTAACCGGTTGCGGTATGTCTCGGTTATCATATTGCGAATGGGTATCTATATGTACGCCGTCTGACCGATAATAGGCAACAGATTCCCCGTTATCATTATCCCTGTCATTGAATTTTACCTCGAACCCTTTGCCCTGGTTAACCCATTCTCCGCCCTGAGATTTCGGATAATCCCGGTGGAAAGATTCCCGAACATCATTTGGAGGATTTGTTCCCGATTGGGAAAAAGCAAATGAACTAAAAAACAACAATGAGACTGAACCAATCATTTTTAACATCATTTTTTCCTTTATGTATTCAATAACCCTGCCACCCACTTATGAAATTTCACTGGCATGATTATAGATCGGGAAAATCCGTTTTGAATAAATGGGCAGATCTCAATTCTTTTGACAAGCAAACGGCGAGAACATCTTCAAGGCACTATTGGAAAAAATCATTGCCGATACATATACTCAAAAGAAGGCAGCTATCCTTTTACATTCAAAATAAAATCTGCGATTAAATAACCTCCACAGAATTGATCAGCTTTTTTTGAAATTTAGAGAGAATTCCTCGTACGCCATTAAGCTGGAAGGGCTTTTCCAGAAAATAGTCAGCTCCGTTTCTGAGCGCCTGATTCATTATTCTTTCGTTAAGGTCAGCTGTAATGAATACAATTTTTGTGAAGGGGGAAAGGGCTTTAAAGGTCTCAATCATTTCCACTCCCAGGCCGTCCGGCAGATTATTATCAAGAAACATCAACATCGGAAACGAGTCAATCTCTTTCAGAGCATCTTTGAGATTATCAATACAATAGGCAATAAGGTCACGGCTAACGCAGATTGAAGTCAATATGGTACATAAATCTTTATCATCATCCACAATCAAAATATCCATCACCCACTTTATTTTGATAATGCAAAAATCCAGCCTTCATTTAGCGGGTTAATAACTTCCATTAATACTGATATTTTGGGCAAACAGTGGATCTTATTGCCCAACCCGCTCCCGGATTTTGTCATTAAGGACGTTCAGCAGGGCTATTATTTCGAATGGTTTTTTCAAAAACCCATCCGCCCCTATTCTCTTATATATTTTTTCAATTTCAGCATTTGCCGTAAAAAGAATGATGGGTATATGATGCGTACCCCTATTATTTTTTATGAGAGTGACTGCTTTCTCCCCTCCCATTTCCGGTATCCAGAAATCCATGAGAATCAAATCTGGATTTATCTGGTCTATATCACTTAAAATAGCCATGCATTGATTCCTGGTCTCAACCCGGTAATTATGCTGGGTCAAAATTAATGTACACACCGTTAAAATATCAGGGTCATCATCATAAATTAAAATGCAGTTTTGCATGGCTTATATTGGAATGGTAAATGAAAATGTGCTTCCTTTATCTGCTTCGCTTTCGACCCATATTCTGCCTTTATGTCGTTGAATAATTTCCTGGGATATTGACAACCCGATTCCCATCCCCTGGAAATGCATCGCACGCCCCTCTTCCCGGTAATACATCGTAAATATTTTGTTGATGTTCTCCTTTCGTATGCCAATCCCGTTATCCGTAACAGAAACTTTTATTTCCGAGTTCTCATTAATGATGTTTACAAACACTTTATCCGTGTTAGGTGAATACTTAACGGAATTGGTTAATAAATTTAAAAAAACCTGTTGCAACCTTTCCCTATCGGCAGTTACAGGTTCATTTATTTCACCAGTCAACATTATTTTATGGTGGGGCGATATTAATTGAACACCTTCGATAGTGGAAGTGATCATTTCATTAAAATCAAATGTTGAAATTAGCAGGTCAAGTTTTCCATTTTTGATTTTACTGACGTCGAGCAATTCTCCGATAAGGTCATTGAGCCTGTTGATCGATTCACCGGCTTTTTGCACATAGAGAAGATTTTCATTGTTTGATTTTCCCATTTTCAGCTGCGCCAGATCTATATAAGCCTTGGCGGTTGTAAGCGGAGTTTTTAGTTCGTGACTGGCAATATTTATAAATTCATCCTTTACCTGTTCTTTGGTTTTCTGATCATGAATATCTATTGCGGCACCTACCCAGGAGTTAATGGTGCCTTCTTCATTTCTTATAGCTGATGCACGACATAAATGCCACCGGTACATATCATCATATGTTCGTTTGATCTGGAATTCCATATTAAAATCCTGTTCTGCCGCCACTGCATCGCGCCAGGTCGTTATAACCCGGGTAAGGGTCTCGGGGGCTATGATGGTTTGCCAGTTACAACTGAGTGCTTCCGGCAGGGACATCCCTAAATATTCAAGAGAAAACTGGTTAAAATAAGTTATGGCTCCATCCGGTGAAACGGTTAAAGTCATTTGCGGTAAGGTTTCCAGTATCTTCTTTATATCATCTACGTTCTTTTTTTCCGCCCTTTCTTTATCCTTCCATAAAGTAATATCATTGAAGGCAAGTAATATCCAATCCTCCCCATTTTCTCTTTTTATGGGTTGTGCATTTAAACAAATGGTATGTTTTCCTATCGAAGGAAATGTATACGTAATTTCCCATTCCAAAAACTCTTCTTTTGTTGTTTGAATATTTATCAACTGACTGCGGAACCCAGGGATTTCCCATCCCTTATTTTGCAGTTCAAACAATATTTTTCCGGTTGACTCTTCCTCTGTTAATGAAAAAACTTTGTAAAATGACTTATTTGCACTGACTATCCTGAAATCCTGGCTAAGAATTAACAGAGGCTCGTGTATGGTCGTAACGATGGCTTCGGCGTATAATCTGGCCTGATTCAGTTGTTCATTACGGTCAAATAGCTCCTGATTTACTGTAATCAATTCTTCATTGGTGCTCTGCAATTCTTCCTTACTCGTTTCCAGTTCCTCGTTCAGGCTTTGCAATTCTTCACTCCCACTGAGCAATTCTTCGTTAGCACTCTGCAGTTCCTCATTGGCGGCTTCCTGATCCTCACTGATAGTTCTCATGTCTTCCCTGACCCGGGTAAGTTCGCTTTCCAATTCCCTGTTGCGAATATCCAATTCGGTTTGAATACTCTTAAAAGATTGAGCTTTGGAATCCGTTAATTTCTGGGTGTTTAGCGAATGGCTAAAAAGAATCAGGAAATAGGGCTCAATATTATGGAGCAATGGTATGACATCAATCGTGACCAGTACTTTTCCATTATTCACAGAAATGGCTTCCTTGCGTTGAACTTCTTTGGAAATTTTTGATTTATGCAGTGCACTGCGAAGTTCAAAGGACAATCCTTCACGGGCCATTTTCAGCACATTTAAACTCGCCTTTCCCGGAGGTGCTTCCAGGAATTCTCCGGTCGATCCCCTGAATTGGACAATATCCAGCTGGTCATTTACGATTACACCCGCAGGAGTATATTTTGAAAGCAGAATTTCATCTGCTTTTTTTTGATAATCATCTTTTTTTCTTTCATTGCTTCGCAGTCCATAGTCTTTGTCCTTAAACGCCTCTTCACTCCGGTCAGTGGTAACATGCATCATCCTGCCTGGAAGCGCCTTTCTTGTGTACAATTTTTCCTTCTTTTCAAAAAGAAGAAAAAGATCAGAAGCGCTGCCAATGGTTTCGGAATTTCCAAGCAATAAATACCCCTCCTCATTCAGGGCATAATGAAATGTATTAAAAGCTTTTTTTTGAAGGAAGGGTTCCAGGTAAATCAGTACATTCCTGCAGCTCAGAAAATCCATTTTTGCAAAGGGTGGGTCTTTTAAGAAATTATGCCGGGCAAACACGCACATATCCCTGATGGTTTTCTTTACCTGGTAACCTCCGGTTGTTTTGATAAAGTATTGTTGACGCCGCTGCTCCGAAACACCTTCTAAATCACGGGCACTGTATAGTCCAAACCTTGCTTTGGTTATTGATTTCTCTGATGTATCAGTCGCGAATATTTGTATTTTAATGGTAGAAACTTTATCAATTAAATATTCATGCAGACATATCCCTATAGAATATGCTTCTTCACCTGTTGAGCAACCTGCTACCCAAATGCGCAATGGTTTGCCCAGAGATTTATTCTTTATAAGTTCCGGAAAAATGGCGTTTCTCAAATGCTCAAAGGTTTTCGGATCCCGAAAAAAAGAAGTAACCGGGATCAGGAGATCATTAAAGAGAATATCCCGCTCCGTTTTATCTTGTTTTAAAAACTCAAAATAATCCATCACCTTATCCAGGTTAAGAATTGCCAGGCGGCGGAGAATACGCCTGCGGATGGTGGTTTGCTTGTAGTATGTAAAATCAACCCCATTCCGGGTTCTGAGAAGGGTAAGTATATTATTAAAACTTTCATTTTCTATTAACTTGGCATTGGTTTCAATATCTTCAGAAGGTAGCAGACTAAATTTGCGGTTTAGTTCAAGCAACTGGAGTGGCATCTTTTCCGGTGTTAAAATAAAATCCACCACTTCTGCATGAATGGCGCTCGATGGCATCGCATCATAAGCGGCACTGTCAGGGTCCTGGGCAAAAGTTATTCCCCCGTGTGCCTTTATATTTTTTAAGCCAATCGTACCATCTATTCCGGAACCAGACAGTACGATTCCTATTGCATGACTCTGATGTACATCCGCAAGCGATGAAAAGAAAACATCAATGGGCATATTTTTTTGATCTTTTGAGGGCCTGGGGGAGATTTGAAGAATGCCATCATTGGCGACCAGCATTTTATTGGCCGGAATAATATATATATTATCGGGCATTACCTCCATATTGTTCATGATCTCCTGAACCGGAATGCTGGATTCCCTTTGTAATATTTCAGGGAGGGAGCTACTGTGATCCGGGTGTAAATGCTGAACCAATATATACGCCATACCCGACTCTTTCGGAATGGCTTTTACAAGTTTCTTAAATGATTCCAGACCACCAGCAGATGCGCCTATCCCCACGACCGGAAACAGGTTTTTGGAAAGTGTTTTTACCCTGCTGTTTTCTGTTGAGGATAAATTAAGATTTTGATCCCGAACTATTGGGAATGCTTTTCCCGCGTGAAGTTCACCTGAATCCATGAGCGAGAAATTTTAGATGATTATGAAACCTTTTAGTCTTAAAAAATGAGGAGAATCAAATTACTTTTCGAAAAGTAATTTTTTCTAAGATCAAGGTTGATGCTATAAATGCCATAAAAGATACTACAATTTATTTAAACTTGGTAATTAATATTTACATCTCCCCCGTATTTTTACTGTCTCTGGAAAATATCAAATGTTAAACCAGAGAATACGGCATATGAATTGCCTCCTATAAAATATGCCCCAACGATCTAATTTCTCGCATGCTATTGAGAATGCAACATCCGGTATTGTCCTTTTCGCGGGGAAAACAAGTACCGTACTCATTATTTTAATCCTGGTGATTTGCTGGGGTATTTCCGGTTTTTTTCTGAATTTTTCTTCGCGATGGCAGATGGTCATTGAAATCGCTTCCAGTGTCATCACGATACTTATGGTTTTTTTGATCCTGAAATCCCAAAATAAAGATTCACTGTCCATACAATTAAAATTGAATGAACTGGTAGCGGCCAATGAAAAAGCAAGTAACCGGTTAGTCAATGTGGAGGGAATGACAGAAGAAGAATTAATGATCATTCAAAAATATTACTCCAGGCTGGGTGAATTTGCCAAAAAACAGGATAGCCTGCAACAGTCACATTCTATTGACGAAGTTCACGAGGAGCATTCCATCAAAAAAGAGATGGAACAGGAATTAGTGGAAGTAAAAAAAGCCGAATGAATTATTGCTACTTAATGAGTATTTCCCTCCTCATAACAAGAGTAACCTTTTTCTCATTGGCTCATCATGATTGTCCTGATAATCCTTTTCATGGCTGCCATTATCCACATAAATTGTTTTATCCTGATTCTTATGCTGAGGTGACCCACCTCAGCCTGTTTGAAACATACAATCTATTGTTGCGGACCGTTAAGATCGATGTTATTTTCTTCCAATTTCTCTTTTTTCAATTCCATTTTTCCAAATTTCCAGGTGAAGTTGATGCCTAACGACCGGTAAGGGATTTCGCGAAGATTACTGCTCACAAAGCCCGGACCATAAAGATCAGTTCGCTGATTCACATATTTGGAGAAAATATTATTGGCTGTCAGGGCAATACTACCTTTCTTATTCCAAAACTGTTTCCTAAGCGCTAAACTATAGGAAGTATATGAGGGGTAAGTCCCCTGTGCTTCGTGATGGGGTGAACTGAAATTTCCAAAAAATTCCGCAGCGAAATTACTGGTAAATTGATAAGAGGCATTGACGTTGAAACGATATATGGTTCCGCTGGAATTGTATCCGGTGTCCACCTGATTGATCGTATACCTATAGAAAAACATAAAATTGGTTCGTACATTAAATTTTTCATTTAAGTGGAAATTAAAGAAAAGATTAGTGCCTGCGTTTTTTTCAATTCCAACGTTCTCACGTGTGGTTACGGCTACATTGGTGTATGTCGTGTCGCCAACAGTAAGAGAAGGATAGTAAACTATAAAGGGCTGTATATCATCATTACTAATCCGGTAAAACAAAGTAATCATAAATGATCCTGTTCTACCCAGATCATTGTTGTAGGATGCTTCAAAACGATCCCAAACTTCGGGCTTTAAATTAGGATTGCCGGTGGTTACATTTTTTGGATCACTGGCGTTGATATAGGGGTTTAAGTCCGAATAATCGGGGCGGTTAATTCTTATTGTATAACTCAACTTGAATGTTTGGTTTTCACCAATTTTTTTCATGAGGAAGATTGAGGGAACAAATGTGTTATACCCTTCTACTACTTTCTGTTGTGAGTTTGCATAGAACGAATTCACCTGGGTTCTTTCATAACGTCCGCCAAGCCTGGCATCAAACAGGTTGCCGACAGGAAAATTTAATTCGGCATAAGTTGCATAAACTTTTTGATGGTAGCTTAGGTTATTCGATAAGGAAGAATCGTACAGATAATTATTAGCGTAAGAATCCCAAAGCAACGCGTCCGCAATGCTGGAGATATCATATCCACTGAATTTCCCACCTACTCCAAAATTTATGTCCTTGCTTAAAGGCTGCACGTAGTCCATCATGATTTCGTACTCACTCTCTTTAGCAGGATTGTTGTTTCTTGTACCATAATCTAAAGAGTCCTGTGGCTGTAAATACTGATCACTTCCAGAAGTAATTAAATTATGGGCAAAGCTTCCATCCATACTAATTTCAAATTGCTGATCCTTATTTATAAAATTGTGTTTGAAATTAAGACTTGGATCAAAACTATATTGTCTGAAAGCACTATTTGTATTAATAGTCGAAATGATAGATGAAAAAACCCCTCCGGCATCATCGCGGGTTTGTTCCAACTGATTAATGAATCCGGTTGACTTGTTACCGAAATTGTGATAGTTCAGGGCACCGGAGAAATTGTTCCTGTCGCTCGCGGCCCAGTCAAATCCAATTCCTGACTGAAATCCATGCCGGTTAAAATCAGTGCTTCCGTCCTGTTGCAGCAAATAATTAGTTTTCGATGTTGTGTCTGTTGATACACGTTGAAAACTATTTACAGAGGTTGTTGTGAGTCTGGCATTACCATTCATGAATAAGTTCAAGCCAAATTTTCCCTTTCGCGCATTTGCATTGATGGAACCGTTTTGCACGATCGTCCCCACAGTCAATGAAAGGTCTCCGTTAATTCCCTGAAGCGTGTTACGTTTTAGTATAATATTAATGATACCTCCTGTACCCTGTGCATCATATTTTGCGCCGGGGTTGGTGATCACCTCAATACTCTTTATCTGATTGGCCGGAATGGATTGTAAGACGTCCGTAATATTGCTTCCGAAAATGGTGGAAGGCTTTCCATTGATCAGAAAACGGATGTCTGTACTGCCCTGAAGTTCTACATTCCCATCTACATCTACTGATATTTGCGGTACTTTCTTTAGGATATCGGTTGCCACTCCTGTTTGAGAGGTAATATCGTTTTCTGCATTATAAACCAGTTTGTCAATTTTATTTTCAACCAGTGGTTTTTGGCCAGTTACAGTCACTGCTGCAAGGGCATTTACCTTTGAAGCCAGCTGGATATTTCCTAAACTCACTGTTGAAACTTTGGTGGCTAAAATAATATTACGTAGCGTTTTCGCACGATACCCGATAAATTCAATTACGACATTGTAATTGCCGGGAGAAAGATTGTCGATGTAAAAATATCCTTTGTCGTCAGTTGAACCACCACTTGCAGGCTTTATGTTATTATTCAAATACACCGTAACTGTAGCATATCCAATGGTCGCCCTCGAACTCGAATCAATTACTGTTCCCTTGATGCTTCCCGGATTTGAGACTTTTCTTTCGTCCTGAGACCAGCAGCGCATAAACAGAAAAATCAGTGATAAAATACAAACACAAATTTTCATAGAATTGCAAGGTTACATCAGGATTCTGAAGAAATTTGGAATTATTTGACAAACACATTAGTGCCTGGCTTTAATTTCCGTTGTTTAAAGGGCGTCATTCAGGTGAAGCAATTTGTCAGAATACGTTTGTGCGTAACAAACTTTAGCGAAAAATATTGATGTGGAAAGAATGAGACAACAAAAACGCGATGGAGTGAATATCTGTTTTTTTTATAATTAGTTGGATGATTGCCATGTATGCTTCTCTTCTTTTGCATATTTAGTCCAGCTGTAAAGAGCGTCGTAAATTTTTATACCATTTTCAAGTTGCTCCTTAGAAAGCTCGCATTCATGACAGTGTAATTGGAATATGGTAAATGAAATGAAGCAGGATACTACATCTTTGAATTGGTTTTTTCCAATGCTGCTTTTAAACCAGCGGCTAATTTTTCGGGGTTGCCGACTGCCCAGAAATGCATCATGAATAAGCGCGGATCGTCATATAGCATATGATTATGGATCGCGGTAACAGTGATCCCATTTTCAGTAAGTGCTTTTACTACAGGGTTCACTTCATTGGCCAGCAAAACAAAATCTCCTGTAATGCCTGCGTTATATCCATCCATTTGGAAATTAATCCCGGTGGTCATTCCAATGGATGGAGGCATTTCCATTCCGCTTTCCATCAGTTTTTCTTTTCGTGGAAAACTATACGATAATATTATGCCATTATGCTTCCCGGTTTTCCCGAGAATGGCTTCTACTTTTGACCAATCCGTGGAAGCCATGGTTTGTTGTGCTCCCGGTGCAGTAAGTGGCGTACCAGTTATCGCCAGAACAGATTTAATGGATGCAGCCAATTTTAAGGGATCGCCACTGCCCGAAAAGTGAATATATTTAATAGCCGGTTTTTCATTCGTCAAATGATTGTGTATGGCGGTAATGGATAAACCCGCAGAAACCAGTTTTGAAACAGCGACAGCTTCTTCTGTATCCTGGAGCACTAAATCTCCCATCATCATGGATTCACTACCCATAAATAAGATGCCGATCCAGGATGTCAGTGCAAGGCCCGGCGAAACTGAAAATTCATTTATTTTAACTTTCAAATCTGCTCTGGGATAGGTAATCCTGTATACCATTCCCTGAACGGTTCCTTTTTTCCCAAATACATTGTCCAGGCCTGTTGAATCAACCTGGGCTTTGCTGAATAAACTATGTGACAATAGAAAAAATGAAAGTAGTGCGCATTTAATTTTCATATGATTAGTTTTATTATGATACCAATGGTTGCAGCGAGAAGTATTATTACCGGTTCCTTTATTTTTTTTATATAAACGAGTATTAGCAAACTGCTAAGTGAAATCAAAAAAGTCGGGATATCTTTTATACTGTGTGCGGTAATAACAATCACAGATCCCATAAGCGCTCCGACGACCGCGGCGGTTATGCCATCAACAAATGCTTTAATTGAACCATATTTGACAATTTTATTAAAATATGGAGCTGGTATTACAGTAAATAAATAACATGGAAGGAATGTAGCAAGGCTTGCAATGGACGCTCCGGGAAAACCGGCAATGAGGTATCCAATAAATCCAACGGTTATAACGACAGGTCCGGGTGTGATCATAGCTACCGCTACAGCATCCACAAACTGTGATTCTGTGAGCCAGTGGTTTTTATTAACGACTCCGCTGTGAAGAAATGGAACGATTGCAAGCCCGCTCCCGAATACAAATGCACCTGCCTTCAGAAAAAACAATCCAATCTTACCCAATATCTCCGGATCGTAATCCCACAAACCGATTCCTGTAAATAGAAATATTGACATCCGCGACTTAGTAATAAAAAGTCCTTTCGGTGGGTTTTTAACTAACATATATGTCAACCCCGCCCCGATTAAAATCCAAATTTCCTCTGATTGAGTAAGTACGGTCATTATAAATCCCAAAAAAAATAAAACCCAGAGCAACCAGTTTGCCTGAATACTTTTAATATTTAGTCTACCTATTGATTTTAATGTAAGTTTATATGCACTCAGTGAAATAATGCCTATTACTGCAGCGCCAACTCCATAAAAAACTGCCTGCATCCAGGGTAACCCACCATACAATTTATAAGCAATTCCGAGACCAATAACCATCAGAAAGGAGGGAAGAATGAAGGCCATCCCCGTAAGAGTAGCGCCTAAAATCCTGTAATGTACAAATCCCAAATAAATCCCAAGTTGCGCTGCGAGCGGTCCAGGAGCTAATTGAGCTAATGCAAGACCTTCTTTATATTCATCTTCAGAAATCCATTTTCTTTTCTCCACCAGGTCACGGTGCATATATCCAACCAGTGCTACGGGTCCTCCGAATCCGCTATAGCCTAATCTGAAAAAATAACCAACCAATTCCCGAAGGCTGTATTCAGGTTGTTCGTGAATTGTTTTTTCATCCATTTTCGCAAACCTACCTTACCTGAATATCAGAAAATAGTATGAAACTGACTATTTGTACAAGTATTACTTTTTTAATACAGTTTTCCTGTATGAAGATGGATTTTTGCCGGTATGTTTTTTGAAGATGCGGGTAAAATGACTTTGATCAGAAAAGCCGGTCAGGTAGGCAATTTCTGTCAGCGAATAAGATGATGATTGCATTAATTCCGTTGCTTTTTCTATACGATGTTTTCGAATATATTCACCAAAACTCAAGTCATCAAAGTATTTAGAAAATTCTCTGGACAGGTAGGATGGATTTATGGAAAGATTTTTGGAAATCTCTCTTAAACTTAAGTTCGTATCAATATGATCCTGGATAATTTCTTTTAGCTCCTGTGCCCATCCTGGAATTTTCTTTTTTGAACCTGGCTTTTCCCTCAGGTATTTATTAAAAACATCCAACAGAAGATTCTCAAATGGTTGCTCTGTATGTTTTACTTTTTGGAGGTATTTAGCCCAGCTATAAAGGGCATCGTACAATACCATACCCTGCAGCAATAATTCCTGATCGTCTTTAACATTATAACTGAGGCCTGCTGAGATCGCCCAAAGACCATTTGATTGCGCTGCCAGTTCGTGGTGATCGGTGTCAGCCCCTCTTACTATTGGAGCGATAGCCAAAACGGCCTTATCTTTAATTTTGTATTTCCTGATGAAATAATCAAATGTGCATTCCTTTCCATAATGAGTGAATTCTACATCTGGAATATCGAACGGAATGGCATCCAGTTTCTTTGATTGCTTCAGAACCTGATCAAAAGGGACATATAATATTTCGGCTTTTTCATCAATAAATCGTTTAATCAGCCAGGGGCATGCAATACGATCAATTTTGGGCCGTTCCCGGGTAATCCATTTCATGAATTAAAGATAAGACTAAGCGGAATCAATGATTCCTGTACCCGTTTTAATTTCTTACTGTGTATTTTTGATATGATTTAGATGTCATTTTTAATTTTTGAATGGCACACGTGTTATTCCCATTTTTTATTTATGTACTCCAATACTATCTAAAATGAAACTTTCAATTATACTATTATTAAGTATCGTTTCCCTTTCAGTCTCTGCAAAATCATTCAAATCTGATATGGTAGAGGTCTCATCCTATGACAGCTCCATACAGTCTCCGCTTTCCAAGCTGCTTATATTGTACTACGATCTTAAAAATGCCCTCGTAAATTCTGATGCCATTGCAGCATCAGATAAAGCGGGTTCATTATTAAAAGCTATAAATGGGGTTGATACGAAAGTACTCCAGGCAGATGAACGTAAAGTATTTATGTCTTTACAGGATAAATTAAGCTATGACGCAAGGCATATTTCTGAAGTTCAGAAAATAGAACACCAACGGGAGCATTTTGCAAACCTGTCTATTAATATGTACACACTGGCAAAATCTGTCCGGCTTTCCGGTAATCCTATTTATGAAGATTATTGCCCCATGAAGAAAGCGTATTGGTTAAGCGCCGAAGCAGAAATTAAAAATCCTTATTTCGGCAACCAAATGCCTGATTGTGGTAGCGTTAAAAATACGCTGCATTAATCTTTCACCAAATATTTGTTTGGTCTCGGATATATCGTAAACAAATCATTTTCTATTTCCACGCAATATGACAGTGATTTAAAATTCGGCGGGGAATTACTTTAACTTATTAAAATAAGATTTTATGATGGATCATTCAAAAATGGATCATGGGAATATGCAGCAAGGCGGGGATCCATCATTGGGAATTGAAGGGCATGACCATCATGCGATGATGATTAAGGATTACAGAAAACGGTTTTATGTAGTCCTGGTTTTAACTGTTCCAATCATGCTGTTATCAACAATGATACAGCGAATTATTGGTATTCACTGGCAGTTCAATGGCTCTGTCTATATTCTATTTGCCTTATCCTCCATGGTATATTTTTATGGTGGACTGCCTTTTTTAAAAGGATTGGCTGATGAGGTGAAATCAAAGAATCCTGGTATGATGTTTTTGATAGGCTTTGCCATCACGGTAGCTTACGCATATAGTGTGGCCGTAGTATTCGGATTGAAGGGCATGGATTTTTTCTGGGAACTGGCAACACTGATATTAATTATGCTCCTGGGTCATTGGATAGAAATGAAATCAGTCGCAGGTGCGTCAAAGGATCTGGAACTATTGGTCCAGTTAATGCCTTCAGATGCACACATGGTAATGGCCGATATGATTCATGATGTGAAAACCGGTTCACTCAAAACAAATGATGTAATTCTGGTTAAACCGGGCGAAAAGGTTGCAGCTGATGGAATCATACTGGAGGGAGAGAGTTATTTGAATGAATCCATGTTGACGGGCGAATCAAAACCGGTCAAAAAGATAAAAGGAGATAAAGTAATCGCTGGTTCTATAAATGGAAACGGTGCCATTAAGGTTACCGTATCCCATGCTTCAAAAGATTCTTATCTGTCACAGATTGTAAAACTGGTGGATGATGCACAAAAATCAAAATCCAAAACACAGTTGCTGGCAGATACGGCGGCAAAATGGTTAACCGTTATTGCGATTCTTGCTGGGATCGGTACCTTTTTATATTGGTATTTAACTGGACAAACGCTGGCATTTGCGATTGAGAGAATGGTTACGGTAATAGTAATTTGTTGTCCCCATGCGTTAGGATTAGCAGTGCCGCTAGTAGTGGCAAAATCAACAGCGCTTTCTGCAAAACATGGTCTACTGATAAAAAACAGAACTGCTTTTGAAAATTCAAGAAAAATCACCATTGTAGTCTTTGATAAAACAGGTACGCTGACCGAAGGGAAGTTCGAAGTATCAAGGATTGTTCCCCTTCAAAAAGATTTCAATGAAAATGAAATCCTCCGTTTGGCTTCTGCATTGGAACAAAAATCAGAACATCCCATAGCAACGGGCATTCTTCAAAAAGCAAAAGACCTGTCTATAGCCATTCATGGTACTGAAAAATTTAATGCTCTGACCGGTAAAGGTGTGGAAGCATTCGTAGATGGCAAAAAAGTAATGGTTGTTAGTCCTGGCTATTTGAAAGAAAACAATATAAAAATGCCTGATGGTTTTTCTACAAATGATACCGAAACGGTCGTATTTGTAATTGTAAATAATGATCTGGTTGGATTTATTGTTTTATCCGACAAGATACGACCCGAATCTATGGACGCCATTAAGACTTTAAAGCAAAACCATATCAAATCCATATTGCTTACAGGTGATAATAGTAAAGTGGCAAAAAGTGTAAGCAATACTTTAAGTATGGATGGTTTTATTGCCGATGTTTTGCCACATCAAAAATTAGATGAGATAAAAGAATTACAGAATAAAGGTGAATTTGTTGCCATGACAGGTGATGGAGTTAATGACGCACCTGCATTGGCGCAGGCAGATGTTGGAATCGCTGTTGGAAGTGGAAGTGATATTGCTGCTGAAACTGCGGGAATTGTTTTGGTTAACAGTAATCCTAAAGATATTGTAAGCCTGATTTTATTTGGAAAAGCCACTTATAGAAAAATGATCCAGAATTTGGTTTGGGCCACAGGATACAATGTGGTGGCTTTACCCTTAGCGGCAGGGGTATTGTATAAACAGGGAATATTACTGAGTCCCGCTATGGGTGCAGCTCTGATGGCATTAAGTACAATCGTCGTTGCTATAAATGCAAGTTTTCTTAAGATTAAATGAACAGATCTTGTTAATACTTGTCAAAGTTTAAACCTTACTGCAATATTGCCAACTATTACCTCCACTGGTGCGTAGATTTCATTAAACAACGAAACATCCTAAATTAGGATGTTTCATTAAGTGACCCCGCTCGGGCTGATCTCGAACCATTTTTTAGATGATTTAAAACTTTTAGCATCTCTTTCTGTTCGATTTATGAAAAATTTATTTTTTCACATCTGCCAATGAAATTGCATTGCATAAATGCTTTTGTGGTGGGGTAAAAACTGCTTAGAAAGAAACCCTTAAAACAACTTGTCGTGCAAAATATTCCAGGAAAGTCACTCTAAAACGGCAGATTTTCCTATGCCTGGATACATTTGTAAATAGATCGATTTAAAGAGCGGGAATGAATCCAACTCAATATGATAGACAAAGTAAGCGAAATGTGAACTTCTTCAGCCTCAACTGGCGCAAATAGGATTATCAGACCAACCTGCATGGAATATTATCATCCTCCGATAAATAATAAATGGCACATACCCGGTGATACCCATCGGCGATAATTAATTTGGAATTCTGTCTCACGAGTAAAACAGGTGACATCTTACCACCCTTCTTAACCTTTCGCAAATTTTCCTGAACATGAATATTATCCTTGTTCAATAAGGGCAGCTGGCTCGCCCTTAATATATCCTTCGCCTTTTTTAAAATTGTTTTTGCGGCTTTCAATTTCTCAATGTAGTCCGATACTTCCGTTTCATTGAAAAGCAGGTCCAGATAACCGCCAGCATTGGGAAAATCATGTTCCTGCGGATCTTTTAACCAAAATTTACCCATGATATTTCATTTAATGTAACTGAAAATAGATCATTGCACCGGCTGCCATCGCCATAAACAAAAATGTCGCAGCGCCTATTATATTTGCACCGGTGGTATTGGTGTAGTTCCCCATAATTTTTTTATTATTACAGATATGCAAAATGATTCCGATCAGGACAGGCGCAGTCAATCCGTACAGAACGGCTGAGTATATCATTGCCTTCACCGGGGAAATGCCCAGATAATTCAGAGCAAGACCCAGGATTAATGATCCGGTAATAATAATATAAAACGATCTGGCATCCCGGAATTTATTGTCTAATCCTGCTTTCCAGCCAAACGATTCTGCAAAAACATAGGCCCTCGCGCCACTCAGCACCGGTATCGAAAGTAATCCGGTGCCTATGATCCCTATGGCAAATAACAGATAAGCCGTATTCCCGGCGAGTGGTTTCAACGCAAGGGCGGCCTGTTCAACCGTATCGATATTTTTAATGCCATGACTATACAGTTCAGTCGCCGTAGTGAGTATGATGAAGAACATGACAATATTGGAAAATAACATCCCGAAACTGATACTTTTTTTCATCTCCTTCATGATACCCTTATCGATCACATAATCCTTTCCCTTTTGATGTTCTTCTTCCACTTCAATGGAAGCCTGCCAAAAAAACATATAAGGTGAAATCGTAGTCCCCAAGATAGCCACGATAATGCTGATAAACCCCTTATCAAATTGCATCGTAGGAATGAATGTTGCTTTTAATATCTGACGCCAGTCCTGGGTGGAAAAAAAAGGAATAATGATATAGACCAGTAAAACCAGGCATAAGTATTTTAAAACGGAAACGATTTTCTGGTACGGTAAATAAATAACGATCGCCAAAATCAACAAGGTAAAAAATACGCTGAAATAGTTAGCAGATACCGCCGGAAATAATAAATTCGTAACGGCGCCCATGCCGGCAATATCCGCCCCGATATTCAATATGATGGCCGGTGAAGTGGTCAGCAGCATCAGATACAGAACAGAGCGTGGATAATTGGACTTTATTGTAGCGGCCAGTCCCTGGGAAGTGACCAGGCCAATTCTCGCGCACATTTCCTGGATCGCTGCCATCATGGGAAATGTAAATAAAGCCGTCCATAAAGTTTTCAACCCGTACGATGCGCCGGCCTGGGAGTACGTGACAATTCCCGATGGGTCATCATCACTGGCCCCGGTAATAATCCCGGGGCCTATCTCCTTCCAAAATTTATTCATTTTTTCTTCAGCCATTATAGCTTAATCCGCCAATTCATAATCATAATCAATTACCAACTCATTGAACACACGCCAGACACCCGGAGCATTCCAAGCAATCCGTTCAGCTCTCCTGCGGTCATACCAAGATTCAACACTGCCTGATAGTGTTACATCATGATCAGAAACCAAAACTATAATATTCGAATCATCTATAAACCAGTTGCGTCTGAGCGCCTTTTTGACTGCCTTTTCTTCCACCTGATCATCTGTTTCTGAAATCGTGATATTGTTTGTAACACCCGTGATCCCCGAATGATTTTTGACCAGATCTTCTACGGCCTCCCGCTGATAATTATATTCCACTTCACCATCGAGGGTAACCCATCCATTTTCGACTTTTGCTTTTATTTTATCTTTTGGAATATCCCGGTTCCATTTAGCGGCTTTTATTATTTCCTCTGCAATCTCGCTGTCATCTTTTTTCGCCCCGTCCGTTTTCAACTTAACATCCAGTTTTACGATGACAGCTTTTACACCCCTTACATTTTTAGCCGCGTCTTCTGCCTCCAGTTTCTTGGCATAACTGTCCACCGTTCCGGTCAGCGTGATCACACCATCCTGGGCGGTCACACCAATTTCCGCTGCGTTCAGCATTGGTTCCCATTTTATGGCATCCTGAACGTCTTTTTGCAAATCTTCATTGTTCTCTTTCATTTCATTTCGATTTTACTTGTTAATAAATATATGTTCACTCCGATTATTTTTTAATGTTTGAGCATTTCATGGGCGTATTGAACACCGATTCCATACGTGCCTCCGTATTTTTTGATCAGGTCGGTAACAGCTTTGTAGGTTTCACTTCTTGCCCAGTCGCGCTGCAGTTCCAGCAAATATTGAATAGAGGTCATGGTCTTGACACCTGCCTGCATCATACGGTTGATCGCCATCTCATGCGCCTCCCTGCTCATATCTCCCGCCGCATCAGTGATCACGTATACATCATAACCATCTGCCTTAGCCGATAAAGCCGGTTCCACAATGCATACACTGGTCCACAAACCAGCAAATACAATTTTCTTTTTGTTCATCCCTGTAATAGCTTTATATACGTTTACATCTTCCCAAGTATTCATTGTTGTTCTGTCGATGTAACTGGCTTCCGGATAGAATTCAGATAATTCAATGAAAACAGGACCGCTGAAAGATTTTTCACTTGCGGTAGTAACAACAGTAGGGACATTGAATATTTTTGAGGCACCAGCAACTATTCCCACGTTATTCCTCAGTTCATCCATGCCAATGTTCTTGGTTGCAAACCCCATCTGGCTTTCCAGATCAATGAATACAAGTGCGTGGTTGGTGGGAGTGAGTAATTCTGAAGATGGTTTTTGCGCATATACCTTACCGATAGTGAGCATCAGAGTTGATATACTCAAAAAGGACAAAAAGATTTTTTTCATTTTTTCATTTTTAATAATTCTTACGAAATAATGGAATTCAAACAAAATTACCTGCAGCCGGAGCCCGAGTCAATGAACAGACCAAGAGAAACAATGTATATTCTACATGGAAAAAAGGAATTATTATTTCCCAAAGCCTTTGTAGGGTGGATAATTTTGTACCATGTAGATCGCATAATCCACGCCCGTTCCGATGGCGGTGTATTTTATCCTCCACTCGTGCATGCGGGCTGCGATATCAGCGTCGCTGTTATCTTCTCTCCCGTAATCACG
>Ga0207113_1014_pt1 | contig 74733 bp, 66 predicted proteins | sample Alteio_BWMinHeat_69_FD_153559 | JGI IMG/M metagenome (GOLD analysis project Ga0207113, IMG submission 153559) | Enriched cells from forest soil in Barre Woods Harvard Forest LTER site, Petersham, Massachusetts, United States -... | ecosystem: Environmental > Terrestrial > Soil > Temperate forest >... | reverse complement strand
TCATGCAGATGCTGATGAATGGCGGAACAATTGGCGGACACCAGTATATTAAAAAAGAAACCATTGATTACTTCACAGCCTATCATAGTGATATCAGCCGGCGCGGGCTTGGCTTCGATAAACCCGAAAAGGATAATGCTACCAGGAAAGAGCCTTATCCCTGTGCCGCCGCTTCTCCATTGACATTCGGTCATACGGGTTTTACCGGGACATGCATCTGGGCAGATCCCGCTCAGCAGCTCGTTTTAATCTTTCTCTCCAACCGTGTTAATCCCCAGGAAAGCTCAAAACTTTCCACATTGAATGTTCGAGGGAATATTATGCAGGACATTTATTTGGCATTGCAGTAATGGTTGACGGTAGGCAGTTGACAGTATACTGTGGACAGTTGACAGAATTCGGTTGACAGCATGCAGTTAATCCCGCACGTGCGGGAACAGCTGATTAATAATGGGCAACGGTCGTTCATAAACGGACAGTTGCATTCTTCGACCATCATATAAAATTTTGATTTACAATAACCTATCTTATTGGCATTTTCTTAGTGCTTATACTATTAATAGACAGTAAACTGTCAACTGCCTACTGTCAACTAATATTAAAATGCTCAAAAACTATCTCAAAATCGCCTGGCGCAATCTGCTAAGAGACCGTCAGTTCACTTTTCTGAATCTTTTTGGTTTGTCTGTTGGTCTCGCCTGTGCGCTGTTTATCTGGCTATGGGTTAGCGACGAATTGAACATGGATAAGTCAAACAAGAAAGACAGTAACCTGTACCAGGTGATGCAAAACATGAAAGAGGAGAATGGCATCACAACGATGGATTATACAGCAGGGCTACTGGCCAATGCACTTAAATCAGAAATGCCGGAAGTTGAATATGCGACAACGGTGATTCCAGCTTCCTGGTTTTCAAGTCCGGGAATTATTTCCGTGGGAGAAACGCGCATTAAAGCCGGAGGTCAGTTTGTAAGCAAAGACTATTTCAACATGTTCGATTGTCATTTTATTCAGGGCGATTACCATCGGCTTATATCGGACAAACAGTCCATTGTTATCTCTGATGAACTCGCGATGAAATTATTCCATACTACACAAAATGTGATCGGGAAATCTGTTGAATGGAGCCAAAGCGAATTTAACGGTCCTTATCTGATCACAGGAATTTTTGAGAAGAACTCCGAAAATGTTTCAGATAAATTCGACCTGTTATTCAATTTCGATCAGTTCATTGAACGGAGACCGGGTATGAAGGATTGGGGCAATAGTGATCCCAGTACTTTTCTCATATTAAAGAAGGGAACAAATATCAGCCTGTTCAATGCAAGGATCAAAGATTTTATGCATTCGAAGGAGAAGGATTCGAAAAAGACTTTATTCGTCAGGAAATTTTCCGACAGGTATCTCTACGGTCAGTATAAAGATGGTGTACAGGCGGGAGGAAGAATAGCTTATGTAAAATTATTCTCGGCGATCGCCTTATTTATTTTGGCCATAGCATGCATAAATTTCATGAACCTGTCCACGGCCAATGCATCAAGAAGAATAAAAGAAGTAGGGATAAAAAAAGTAGTGGGCGCAGGAAGGGCAACACTCATTCTTCAGTATCTGGGTGAATCAGTGTTCATGAGTTTTTTATCGGTCATTCTCGCCGTCATATTGATTTATCTTTTACTTCCGCAATTCAATTCAATAACCGGCAAGAACCTGGTATTTGAATTCAGCGGCAGGGTAATATTTACAGTTTTAAGTATAGCACTTGTAACCGGGATCATTGCCGGAAGTTATCCTGCGTTATACATCTCCGGATTTAAACCTGCGCTAATTCTAAAAGGCAGTGTCAAAACTTCCATCGGAGAATTATGGATGCGAAAGGGACTGGTTATATTCCAGTTTACATTATCTGTGATTGCGATCGCGGCTGTATTGATTGTTTACAGGCAGGTAAATTATATTCAGACAAAAAACCTCGGCTATAACAGGGACAATATTATTGATTTCACGATTCCGCTTGAAAATGATTCCGCTTCGTTGGGGTCCGCTGTCAGTTTTGTAAACGACATGAAAAATATTCCGGGAGTAATCAATGCGGGAAGTCATTATCACAACCTGACCGGGGATCATGGCGGTATTGGTGGATTTCAATGGCCCGGAAAAGATCCTTCCAAAGACATTGATTTTGCGAACCTTGAAATGGGGAACGGCTTTTTGCAAACTGTTGGTATTAAAATAAAAAAGGGCAGAAATTTTTCCGACAATTTAAATGCGCGGAATGAAATCATATTCAATGAATCGGCCATTTCAGCTATGGGGCTAAAGGATCCTGTGGGGAAAAAAATTAAATTCTGGAATCAGGAGAAAACGATTGTAGGGGTAGCCACCGATTTTAATTTCGAATCCTTATACCAGCCCTTAAAACCCGCATTTTTTCAGATGTTTCCTGTAATGCCAAATGTGATTGTAAAAATAAAAGCAGGTACGGAGAAGCAAACAATAGAACAGGTCAGGAATACATATGCTTCATATTATAAAGGGCTGCCTTTTGATTATAAATTTCTTGATGAAGAATATCAGATCCTGTATGTATCTGAAAACCGGGTAGCTGTTTTATCAAAATATTTTGCAGGACTTGCGATTCTCATTTCCTGTCTCGGTTTATTCGGTCTCGCTGCATTTACTGCTCAGAGAAGACAAAAAGAAATCGGCATCAGAAAAGTTGTTGGGGCTTCGATCAGCAGTGTATTGGTTATGTTATCAAAAGATTTTTTAAAACTTGTTCTGGTTGCGGTTCTAATTGCATTCCCATTGGTATGGTGGATAATGAATGACTGGCTCGGAAGTTTTGCATACCGTGTTCAGATCGGTGCGGATATATTTATTATATCTGCCGGATCCATTATATTAATAACACTGATCACCATAAGTTTCAAATCCGTGAAAGCTGCTGTTGCGAATCCGGTCACTAGTCTTCGTTCTGAATGAACGAAGACTGCCTAAAGCCTAAAGCTTAAAGCCTAAAGCAAGTGTGAGAGTGTGAGAGTGTGAGAGTGTGAGGAAAACAACCGTCAACCGTCAACCGCCAACCGCCAACCGCCAACAGCCAACGATTATTTCGGAGATTTAAATAAAAAGCCATGTTGTTCAATCAAATCAAATCAGCTTTCAGGAATTTACTCAGGTATAAGAACTACAGTGCTTTTAATATCGCGGGATTGGCCGCGGGCATCGCGGTATGTATACTGATTGCCGTGATCATTCGCTTTGAGACGAGCTTTGATGATTTTCATAAGAATAAGAATCAACTCTTCAGGGTGTTGATGGAATATCATCACCCGGGAGATCTTGGTATATTTTATGGAGCCGGAGCTCCGTATCCATTACCCAGTATTATTAAAAAAGATCTTCCCGAAGTCAAAAAATCTTCGGGTATCAATTCATTTGGTAATGATCAGATTTTAGTGATGGATGAACATGGCAAAGTGGTTAAAAGATTCAAGGAGAAAAAAGGGATGTTTGCTGTAGAACCGGAATTCTTTGACATGTTTGATTTCAAATGGCTGGCGGGCAATGCTACCAGTTCATTATCAGATAAGAACTCTGCAGTTCTTACAAAAGAAATCGCCGAAAAATATTTTGGAGACTGGAGAAATGCATTGGGCAAAACCCTCAAGCTGGATAATTATCTCCTGGTAAAAGTAACAGGAATATTGGAAAATGTTCCTCCCAATACAGATTTCCAGTTTAAGATTGTACTGCCATATGCTGTGCTCGGTTTGGATAAAAATACAGACTGGGGAAGTTCCTCAGATAATCATGATATGTATTTGATGCTTCCTCCCGGAACAACCGCCGCTACTTTTGATCCAAGGATCAGAGAAGAATTTAAAAAATACAGACCAGCAGATGACAAGGATGAAATCGTTGTGCAGCCGCTGAGCGAAATTCACTATTATGATGCGCACAGTCATACCGGGAATTTCCTTGGAAGAACGATTGCAAAATCAACCCTGAGAATTTTATGGATGATCGCCGCATTTATTCTCATCATCGCCTGTGTTAATTTTATTAATCTCGCCACTGCACAGGCAGTCAACCGTGCGAAGGAAGTGGGCGTTCGAAAAGTATTGGGTTCGGGAAAATGGCAACTCCGGTTGCAATTTCTGGCAGAAACATTTTTACTGGTATTGATTTCAGTATTGCTGGCTTTGGTCATAGCGTCCTTTGCAATCCCGCCTGTTGGCCGGATTCTTGAAATGCCCCTTTCTTTGAGTGTTATGTATAGCGGAGATATGATTCTTTTTTTTGTTGGACTAATAGTTGTCGTAACTATTCTGGCAGGATTTTATCCATCTGTTTTGCTCTCCGGATTCAATCCAATTGAGGCATTAAAAAGCAGGCTGGCTATAAAAAGTAATAAGGGGATTTCCTTGCGACGCAGCCTGGTCGTTTTTCAATTTATCATTGCCCAGGGACTTATTATATGTACGATCATCATGCTTCTGCAAATGAATTATTTCGACAAGCAATCGATGGGATTCGACAAGGATAATATCGTGGATATTACATTTCCGGGTGACAGTGCATCGAATGCCAAAATAGATTATTTAAATGCCAGCCTGCACAGGATTCCAGGTGTAAAAAATGTAAGTTTCAATTCAACACCACCGGCAACAGATAATAACAACTGGTATGATTTTAAATATGATCATGATCTAAAATATAATGAGCAATATTCCATTATGAAATTTGTCGACCCCGCATACTTACAGACTTACGGGCTAACGCTTGTAGCGGGGCGAAATTTCAGCTCTGATACGGCACACGAAGTGTTAGTCAATGAAAGAATGTTACAGGAACTGGGCGGAAAGCACCCCGAAGCTGTGTTAAATACACAAATAGATATTCACGACGTGGTGGGTCCGATTGTTGGTGTGGTGAAAAATTTCAATTCAACCGGCTTTAAAGACAAGTATTCACGTGTTTTATTTGCTCCAAAAAAACGATACTATCGGCATGTTGGAGTAAAACTGAGCTCCGATGAAAGTTTTGAGGCCATTAAAAGCATTGAAAATTTATGGAATAAGACTTTCCCTGATTATGTATTCGAATATCAATTCATGGATGAAGCCGTGGCTAATTTTTATAAACAGGAAAGTCAACTGGCAACGCTTTATAAAATATTTGCAGCCATTGCGATTTTCCTGGGATGTCTCGGTTTGTATGGACTGGCTTCTTATATGGCCGTTCAACGGATCAAGGAAGTTGGTATTCGTAAGGTGCTGGGTGCATCCATCGGAAGTATCGTTTATTTATTCTCAAAGGAATTCATCATCCTGATTACGATCGCCTTCCTGGTTGCCGCGCCTCTTGCCTGGTATTTCATGAACAGCTGGCTGCGGGATTATGCGTTTCGTATCAATATCGGCTGGTGGATTTTTGTTACAGGTGGGCTGATTTCAATCATCATCGCATTGGCTACAGTAAGTTATCGTGCTATCCGTGCGGCTGTTGTAAACCCGGTTACAAGTCTTCGTTCAGAATGAACGAAGACTGCCTAAAGCCTTTTTAAGCCGAAAGCCTAAAGCTTAAAGCCTAAAGCCTAAAGCTTCTTTCAAGCCCAAAGCCAAAAGCCTAAAGCCTTTTTAAGCCGAAAGCTTTTTTAAACTTAAAGATTTTATAAATTCTTCTTTCCATGCCTGACGTATCATAATGAACTGAATTTACTGTATTAGTTTTAGGCTTTAAGCTTTAGGCTTTAGGCTTGAAAAGCCTTGCGCCTTAAGCCTAATATATTATATTTGCTGACTATGTCAACTAGGCCGAAAGACACGATTTTAAAAAATGTTGTAATCAAATTTGCGGGTGATTCGGGGGACGGCATGCAGCTCACAGGCAGCCAGTTTACCAACAATACGGCCCTTTTGGGAATTGACCTTGCCACTTTTCCTGATTTTCCTGCTGAAATCAGGGCGCCCCAGGGAACTCTGCCCGGGGTGAGCGGTTACCAGCTTCATTTTTCCAGTGATCATATATTTACTCCGGGTGATGAATGCGACGTATTGGTGGCTATGAATGCTGCAGCGCTGAAAACCAATCTGAAAAGCCTGAAGAAAGGTGGTCGCATAATCGCCAATTTAGAAGGTTTCGATTCAAAAAATCTTCGCCTGGCGAATTACCCTGACGGTGTCAATCCGCTGGATGACAGCAGCTTACTCAATTATGATCTGATCAGAGTCGACGTTACCAAACTGACCCGTGAAGCGCTGAAAGAGATCCCGATGGGTGCAAAAGAAAGGGACCGCGCTAAAAATATGTTTGTATTGGGCTTTTTATATTGGATGTATAACAGAAGCCTGGACAGTACCATTCAGTTTCTCACAGAAAAATTCGGAAAGAAACCTGATATCCTCGAAAGTAATATCCGGGCTCTTCGTGCGGGATATAATTATGGCGATACAACAGAAGCATTTACTACTACATATACCGTTGCAAAAGCAAAACTGGAACCAGGTACCTACCGGTCAATTATGGGAAACCAGGCCCTGAGTTATGGACTGATTGCAGCTTCTGAAAAAAGTGGTCTGCCTCTTTATCTGGGATCCTATCCTATAACACCTGCTTCAGATATTTTGCATGAACTCAGCCGTCATAAAGCATTTGGCGTACGAACATTCCAGGCGGAAGATGAAATCGCTGCTATTACATCTGCGATTGGTGCAAGCTACGGCGGATGCATTGGTGTAACAACTACTTCAGGTCCGGGTATGGCATTGAAAGCTGAGGCCATGGGCCTGGCTATGATGCTGGAAATTCCCCTGCTGATCTGTGATATTCAAAGAGGCGGTCCTTCTACCGGTCTTCCTACTAAAACGGAACAAAGCGATTTATTACAGGCTTATTATGGAAGAAATGGTGAGAGTCCGATGCCGGTAATCTCTGCTTCCATGCCCAGCGATTGTTTTGAAGTGGCGTATGAAGCGGTCCGTATCGCCATTCAACATATGACACCGGTTATTCTGCTGAGTGACGGATATATCGCGAACGGAGCAGAGCCATGGAAATTTCCTAATGCTGAACAACTTCCTCCGATTGAAGTGAAATTTAAAACAGCATTGAGGCAGGATGAAGAAAAACTAGAACCCTATCTGAGAGATGAGAAAGGTGCCAGACCCTGGGCGATTCCCGGCACACCCGGACTGGAACACAGGATTGGCGGTCTCGAAAAAGAAAATATCACAGGTAATGTAAGTTATGATCCGGAGAACCATGAGTTGATGGTTAAGCTTCGCCAGGAAAAAGTTGACAAGATTGCTGATTATATACCCTTACAGAAACTGGACAGTGGTCCTGAGAAAGGTGACTTACTTGTACTCGGATGGGGTTCAACTTTTGGTTCCATCAAAACAGCAGTTTCCGAATTACAGAAAGAAGGACTTTCCATTTCGCATGCACATCTCCGTTATATAAGACCTTTCCCGAAAAACTTAGGTCAGATATTGAAGAATTTCAAACAGGTGCTGATCCCTGAACTCAATAACGGACAGCTTATTAAAATCATCCGTGATCAGTATTTTGTAGATGCCATCGGATATAATAAAATCATGGGCATCCCTTTCACGCGGCATGAACTGATACAGAAGATGAGGGAGATGGTTGGTTGACGGTTGGCGGTTGACGGTTGGCGGTTGACGGTTGACAGTTGGCGGTTGACAGATGACAGAATTCACTCCTATACTCTTATACTCCTATACTCTTATACTAGTTTTAGGCTTTAATCTTTCGGCCTTAAGCGCTTCCTGCCTGATTGAACTGGCAGTCTTTTGAGGCCCAGTATGGCTCCAGCCCGGCGGCATGATCAGGTATAAAAATTTATTCTTTATACCAGGTGCCCTGGCAACATCCCTGGCGAGATATACGATTTCTCCAAAATAAGCATCCATAAAACTGTTTTTCTTCATAGGTCTCGTAATGCCGTAGTCAACTGGTACGCTGTCATTTTCGGGCTGGTAGGTTCTAAATACGCGGTCCCATATATTTAAAAGATTACAAAAATTAGTGTCCATATATAATGGATTTCTTCCATGGTGTACGCGATGGTGCGAAGGCGTAAGAATAAAATTAAACAAGGGTCCACAACGTGCTTTCTTTCCCAGGGTTTCGCCGATATGAATAAATCCTCCCCAGAATCCATCAATAAACATGATCAGAAATAGCAAGGGCGGATTCACTCCAAGTAAAATACAGGTGCTTGTCCTGATTACATCTGCGTAAGGAGCTTCCAGAAAAAAATGTGCATATGAAACAGCCAGGTTCATATTCTCCGGAGCATGGTGCGTACTATGCAAACACCATAGTAGTCTGACTTTATGAGCAAGGAAATGATAAATGAAATGTCCGAATTCCCAAATAATATACCCATATATAAACCAGTACCAGGTAAAACTGGTTTTAAAAATTGCATGGGAAGAAAAGATGCCAATTATGTAGGCAACAGCTGCTATCGAAATAAATCTTCCGATAAATGCATTGAGAACATAAGAAAAGAAAGGAATTTTATAATCTATTATTTTAAGTTTCCTGTAAAGACTTGCTACCAGAAATTCAACGACAAGGAAGATGGGCAATATTGGGCCGATAACGGATAATATTCCGTTTAATGTTTGTAAAGATTTGTAATCGCCAGACTGAATGATCCGGATTGCTTCTTTCAAACCGAAAAAATCAATCCCCCAGTCATGAATAGATTGGATTATATCCATAGTCAAAAATAAAATACCATGAAATAAAGTACGCAAATAATTTTCCTTTTTACTATTATTTTCAGGAGGTCCTCAGATATTTTCCAGATGAAATTGAATTGGTCGTTAATTGACTTGACTACGGCGAGGTTCGTTTTAGTATTAACCTCTGTAATTCCTCTCTCGAGTTCATTCCTCCGGATTTGAACCATTTTATTAATCCTTTCGTTCAATCGATCCAAAATAATATGTGACCCAGATTCATATGATACTGAATTTTCAAGGTTTGATACTGGAAGAGCTGACGGGGTGGTTTTTTCTACTTCAGTCTGTGAGGCAATTATTTTTAATCCTTCTATTGTCTTATCCAGATTTGCAATTACTGCGTGAACGACCGGTTTATATTCGGCATCCGGTGCGGGTGGTGATTTAACGAGTACAATAGCGGCCAGTGTTGCTGTATGTGAAGACATCATATAATTCAAGACTACGAGTTCGTGGTATTCCGCTGCATTTTTCTGTTTGCTCTTCGGTTCCGCAGTCATCCTGTTTAATGCATCCGAAATATTCGCCAGGGCTACATAAGCTTCTTTCCTTGACAACTTATAAGTATTCAAAGGAACAGCATGCCCTGTGAAAAATGAACTTACATCGCTGAAATAATTTTTATTTGCCTCCAGCATTTTCTGCAGATATTCTCCAAACTGCTGATAGGCCCATTCCGGCGAAAACAAAATATTCGCCATTAATGCAATGGCAGAACCGATTGCAGTATCAATAATCCGGTCAACTATGAGATTCCTGAAATTATTCGGATTTAATAAATAAAGCAGGATCAGTATATAGGGGGTCATAAGGGTTACAAATATTAGATACCTGGTCCTCATAAAACTGTATGACAGCACCATGAGGACGATCATACAAACAATCATCAGCTGCCTGTCTTTAACCAGCATTAATATGATCACACCGATTCCTGCTCCGGCAAGGGTTCCAATCAACCTGTCCCTGTTTCTTTTTTTAGTTATACTATAAGCCGGTTTCAGAATGACGATAATCGTGAGCAGTATCCAGTATCCGTGGCCGAATGGCAGAAATGTTGAAATTATAAATCCGGTTGTTGTTGCAAAGGATACGCGCAGTGCATGTCGAAATGTATTTGATTTCCAGTTGAAATTATCAAGGAAAACTTTAGCATCGATATCCTGGTGTGTAACAAACTGATCATAGTTCTGTACACGCACATCGTGTTTGACGTCTTTCAGGTCGTATGCCGTATACTGCTGAATGGTATGAATTCGTGAAACAAAATCTTCGCAGGCATTGATCAGTGCATCTAATCCGATAATACCTTCCATATTGTCCGGTGAAATTTCCTTCAACCTGAATTCTTCAAAATTCTGTTTCAGTTTTTGGAATGACTGTTGAAGCCTGTCGTTCATCCCATAAGGCCTCCCACTTTTAAGTGCAATACCCGTTTCGTTAAGTTCCTCAGCAATCAATGAAAGAAAGTTTTTAAACGATTCGAGAATATCTGTGTTGCCGAAATACTGATGGAAAAGTTTATGATGTAATTGAAGGGACATCACCCGTTCAAAAAAATCATTGATTTCTATAAATATTAATAGGGTAACGCGACCGGTGTTGGTTGACTCCTTCACGATATCCCTGCTTTTATAAAGAAGTTCCCTTACAAGATTTTGTTTCTCATTTATCTCTGCCTGCTTGTCCAGGAGGTTTGAATATATGTTGTCATAATCAGGATTTTTTCCATAAAATGCTGTACGATATAAAATATATTCTCCGATGGTTTGCATAAGGTCGCCCAATGCCTGTTGTGTAACTTTATAAGGTCGAAAACTATACAACGACAGGCTCAGAAGCATATACCAGACGCCCCCGCAAAGAATATAGACTGCATTTAAAACGATGGCTTCCGTTCCTGAACGTTGTGTGAGGTTCAGCACCATTACAAATAATCCTGCCAGTCCGATGGATCCTGCTCTTGTACCATATACGCCGATCATTGAAAATATAAAGCAAAATACAGCGATGAGAAATCCTGTTGCCAGTGCTGATCCTACGGCAAATCCTGTGAGTAAAGAAGCAATAAAAATTACGGCATTGCAAACCAGCATCGCATTTTTCCGATGCAAAACAGGTCCGACACTGTCGACAATGGTAACGCAGACAGCACCAATAGACATGGTGATTCCGATGTTCTCATGGTGCAGATAAGTGGCGATAATCGTGGGCAGTGTAAGCCCCGCAGTGATACGAATACCTTCACTGAGGTAATAGCTGTTGATGAAACTCCGGTATTGTGTTCTGTAATCCATTTTACGCGGAACGCTTAACGCTTAACGCTTAACGCGTAACGCGTAAAGCGTAAAGCGTTTGGCGTAAGGCATAATGTATAAAGTTTTTTAAATTAAAAGATTTAAGTAAGTACAATTTCGATTTTTTAACCAATCAGAATTGATTTGTGCTTAATTATTATGAATGCAACTAATGGCGTTAAGCGTTCCGCGTTAAGCGTTAAGCGTTAAGCGTTACGCGTTAAGCTTTTTAAAGTATTTACAAACCGGACGCACGCCGCACTCTTCGCATTTTGGTTTGCGTGCCACGCAAATATAACGGCCATGCAGTATCAGCCAGTGATGTGCTTTATGTATGAGTTCTCTGGGAATAAATTGTATCAATTGTTTTTCTGCGGCGAGTGGAGTTTTTGCGCCTATGGTTAATCCGATACGGGCTGCAACACGAAATACATGTGTATCGACCGCCATATTGGGTTGCTGGTCTATTACGGATGTTATTACGTTCGCCGTTTTTCTCCCGACCCCAGGGAGCTTCATCAACTCTTCAACTGTCAGCGGCACTTCGCCCTTAAAATCCTTTACCAGCATGTTTGCCATGCCGATCAGGTGCTTTGTTTTGTTGTTGGGATAAGAAATGCTTCTGATGAAGGGAAATACCTCATCAAAATGGGCTTTTGCCAGAGAGCCTGGACAGGGAAAATGAGCAAAAAACGCAGGCGTGGTAAGGTTAACTCTCTTGTCGGTGCACTGGGCAGATAGAATTACAGAGACCAGTAATTGGTAGGGGTTATCAAAAACGAGCTCTGTTTCAGGCTCCGGGGCATGTTCACTGAACCATTTTATGACAAAATCGAATCGCTCTTTCCGGGTCATTTGATGAAAATGTTCCGAAATTAAGCTAAAATATGGCGGGAGTAATATTAGCCCAGGGAGGTAGTTTCTATGGCAGTATCGCGCGCATATTGAAGCACACGCAATACAACTTCCCTGCGTGGGGAAACCACTTGTCTTTCAATATCTAATTGATTAACAGATGTTTGTAATTCTTCCATTTGTTCCCGAAGTGTCCAGTTTTCAGCTAATGCAACCTGAATTGCAGCTGTTAACTCGGGGGAAGACTCTTTATACAAATACCGTAAAAGATCCTCCGGTGTAAAGAGTGTCATAGGCGAAACCATTTGAATGTCCAATAATCAGAAAGCAGTAAAAAAGAACCGTCCGATAGTAAAAACGTCATACCATTTGCGTTATTGCGTTAATTATCAAAAGTTTTTATCATTGTTGAAAGCTTAAAGCCCAAAGCTTAAAGCCCAAAGCCCAAAGCCTAAAGCCTAAAGCCTAAAGCTTAAAGCCTAAAGCCTAAAGCTTAAAGCCCAAAGCCTAAAGCTTAAAGCCCAAAGCCTAAAGCCTATGCCGAACGCGGAACGCCCCTATCAATGCAGGAACAGCGTCATGCAAATAAAATCTTATGCCCTTATTACCTGGGTTTCAAGCCCTTATAAGCTTAATTCTCGGGCAAAAAGCTTTTAAGTCGGTTTAGTCTTTTGTTGGGGGGCGATCAATTATGGTTAGCGGTTGGCCGTTGGCGGTTGACGGTGTTCGTTATTTGCGAAAAGCGCTTAGCCTTCTGCGTTAGGCGTTCAGCGTTCTGCGTTAGGCGTTCCGCGTTCCGCGTTAGGCGTTAAGCGTTCCGCGTTTAGCGTTCCGCGTTTAGCGTTCCGCGTTCAGCGTTTAGCGTTCGGCGTTATGCCTTACGCGTTATGCCTTACGCTTTATGCTTTACGCCCTAAGCTATTTAACAACGAACAAATCCTCATTATCACGTTTCATCAGGTATTTCTCGCGGGCATATTTCTCCAGTGTTGCCGGGTTGGATTTTAGCTGATCCAGTTCCCTGCTGACTGTTTTTATCTGTTCTTCGAAATACAATTTCCTTGCTTCCAGCTTATGTAATTCTTTTACATGCCGGAAATGAGTTGTAATAAAGTCACGATCATCAATAAATAATACCCAGACGGTAAAACAAAGTGCCGTAAGCACATATTTGTTTTTTAACCAGGAAGGGATTTTGTTTAAGTACTGTTTCACTTATATTATTAGTTTACAGTAGGCAGTTGACAGTTGACAGTCTGTAAATGCAACCCACATTCTTATACTCTTATACTCTTATACTCTTATACTTCTTATACTTCTTATACTTCTTATACTCTTATACTTTGGAAAATAAACCTTCGGTTTATTTTCCAAATGTAATTTTTCCCTTTGGATAAAATGCGTTTTTCCCCAGTTTTTCTTCTATACGGAGAAGCTGGTTGTATTTGGCGATCCGGTCTGTGCGGCTGGCAGACCCGGTCTTGATTTGTCCGCAATTCAATGCCACGGCGAGATCCGCAATGGTTGTATCTTCTGTTTCACCACTGCGATGACTCATAATGGTATTATATCCATGATGCTGGGCCATAGTTACAGCATTGATGGTTTCTGTTAATGTTCCGATCTGGTTCACTTTTACGAGCAGTGCATTGGCCGTATGATCATCAATTCCTCTTTTCAGTCTTTCTACATTCGTCACAAACAGGTCGTCACCGACCAGTTGCACTTTGGATCCCAGAACTTTGGTCAGGTTATTCCATCCGGTCCAATCATCTTCTGCCATACCATCTTCAATGGAAATGATCGGATATTTTTTCACCCAGGATGCCCAGAATTTTACAAGCTCATCACTGCTCATTTCTTTTCCGCTGCTCTTATGAAAAACATATTTTTTCTTTTTCGCATCCCAGAGTTCACTGTTGGCTGCATCCATCGCGATGGCGATTTGAGTGCCCGTTTTATATCCTGCAGCTGAAATAGCTTCCAGTACGGTTTCTATAGCTTCTTCATTACTCTGGATATTCGGCGCAAACCCGCCTTCATCTCCCACATTGGTACTGAATCCTTTTTTCTTCAGCACACTCTTAAGCGTATGAAAAATATCTACACCCCAGCGAAGACCTTCACTGAACGAAGAAGCACCGATGGGCATCACCATGAATTCCTGGAAATCAATTTTATTATCGGCATGCGCACCACCATTCAGGATATTCATCATGGGAATGGGAAGTGTAACTGCATTGGTTCCTCCTATATAACGGTAAAGAGGAAGTCCTGCTTCCTTCGCAGCTGCTTTAGCAGCGGCCAGACTTACAGCCAGCATACCATTAGCGCCGAGTTTTGATTTATTCGGTGTTCCATCTGCTGCAATGACAGCAGTATCCAGGCCTACCTGATCAGATACTTCAAAGCCTTTGAGCTTTGCAGAGATGACAGTATTTACATTTTCAACTGCTTTCAAAACACCTTTTCCCTGGTATATTTTTTTGTCGCCGTCACGCAGTTCAACCGCTTCGTGGATGCCAGTACTCGCGCCACTGGGAACAGCTGCCCTTCCCATGAATCCCGCTTCTGTATGTATATCTACTTCAACAGTGGGATTTCCCCTGCTGTCTAAAATTTGTCTCGCAAAAATCTTTTTAATACTACTCATGAATGATGGTTTTTGTAAGTCCTCTGAAAATATCTTCCAGGCTCCTGTTTTCCGACTGCAAAGAAACAATGTTCCAATTATTTTGCAAAGAGAGAGAGAGCAATTGTTTTTTTAATAACTCAGGATCTCCGGCTTCGAGCTCCCATTCAAAATCACTTGTTTTGCGAATACCCCTGAGCTGACCAAGCACCTGCCAGTCTTCAGCCGTTACGCTTTCCTTCAAAACGACTTTAATAAATTTACCTGTTTGTTCCTGACGGAGCTCTCCCAGGTTATTATCCGCAATAATTTTCCCCTGATGAATGATGATCACGCGATCACAGATGGCTTCCACTTCCTGGAGGATATGAGTGGAAAAAAGAACTGTTCGGTTTTTACCATAGTTTTTGATCACGTCGCGAATCTCCACGATCTGATTTGGATCGAGACCAGTAGTGGGCTCATCCAGGATCAGCACTTCGGGCGAGTGAATGAGGGCAGCAGCGAGTCCCACGCGTTGTTTATATCCTTTTGAAAGCTGCGAAATTTTTTTGCCTGCTTCCGGACGCAGTCCCACCTGGTCGATAGTTGCATTAATTTTTTCCTTCTTTGCAGGCAAATGGTGAATGTCGGCAATGAAAGACAGGTATTCGCGGATATACATATCTCCGTAAAGCGGGTTGGATTCAGGAAGGTAGCCGGTTAATTTTTTTGTCTGAACAGGAAATGCATTTACATCAATCCCATTCAGAAATGCATGTCCCCCGCTGGGTTTCAGGCATCCCGTAAGAATTTTCATTGTGGTGGATTTGCCGGCACCATTCGGTCCGAGGAAACCTACAATTTCACCGCGGTTTACCGAAAATGAAATCTGGTCGATTGCCTTTTGTTCACCATAAATTCTTGTGAGATCCTTTACTTCTATGGACATTATTAAAGCTTAAAGCATAAGGCGTAAAGCCTAAGGCCTGCGAATTTACGAAGAAAGTGTGGTAGTGTGGTAGTATGGAAGAGTGGTAGTGAAGTGATTAGTACTACCACACTACCACACTACCACACTTTCAGACTATACCAAGATCTTTCTGAATTTGTTCGAGAGTTCGTCCTTTGGTTTCAGGCATGACTCTCCAAATAAAAATCAGGGATACAAATACCATACAGCTGAAGAAAATAAATGAGTAAAATCCTCCGTTGGGACTTGCATTCACGATAATCGGGAAGGTCCACGCAATAATTGCAGCCATAATCCAGTGTGTGAAACTACCCAGAGAGCTTCCTTGTGACCGAACAGAATTCGGGAAAATTTCAGATATAAAAACCCAGATGACTGCTCCCTGCGATAAACCAAAAAATGCAATAAAGCCGACCAGGTATACAATTACAAAATGACCGGAGGTGCCGGTATTAAAAGTAAAAGCCGTGAGGAGTAAAAATATCATCGTTCCAATCGCACCTGTAATCAATAATGTTTTTCTTCCGACTTTATCGATGATAGACATACCGAGAAGTGTAAATATCAAATTGGCGCCGCCAATATAAACCGGTTGCAGAAAAGAAGCCTGCTTGCTAAAGCCCGCCATTTCAAAAATGCGCGGTGCGTAATATAAAATTGCATTAATTCCTGAAAGCTGGTTAAACATGGCGAGAAGAACAGCATAAAGAATGGGCTTGCGGTATTTTCCACTGAATAATTTTTCTTCAGGAGCATGATGTATGAGCTTCTCTTCTCCTGAAAGCAATGCATGTTCTTCATTGATAACAGCCTTACCGTCGGGCTCACCCGTACGTACAAAAATGCGTGCTGCTTCTTCATCCCTGTCATTTAATATCAGCCATCGCGGACTCTCAGGAATGATCCGTAATAAAAGTGCAAAGAGTCCTGCCGGTATCACCATGATGCCCACCATCCATCGCCAGGAACCTGCTCCGATATGCAGGAAGGCGAAGTTGGTAAGAAAAGCCACTAAAATTCCGATTACAATATTCAATTGAAACATACCGGTGAGTCGTCCCCGTACAGCAGCAGGTGAGATCTCTGAGATATACATAGGTCCTACAACAGAAGAAGCACCTACGGCAATTCCGCCCACCATACGGAAAATAATAAACAATATCCATGTAGGAGTGAGGGAACAACCGATTGCGGAAACCAGGTACATCAGGGCAATGGCCATCAGAACTTTTTTACGACCATAACGCTGTGCCGGCCTGCCAGCAATCATTGATCCGATCACAGTTCCGATTAAACTGGCAGCTACCGTGAATCCCAATAAAAAATCACTGAGCGACCAAAGCTGCTGTATGGTTTTTTCCGCACCGGAAATAACAGCAGTCTCGAAACCAAATAAAAAACCGCCCAATGCGGCAATCAGCGTACAACGGAGTAGGAAGGAGTTAATTTTCATTCAGCAATCGTTATGAGGGCATAAGGTATGAAAAAAATACTCACTAAATTTAGGGTTCAAACGATTGCAACTATATGAGTTTCCCTTATCAGATCAAAAGCTTCGAAGAATATCTGGAACAGTACAAAATCAGCATAGAACAACCTGAAAAATTCTGGGGCGGAGTAGCTGAAAATTTTACATGGAAAAAGAAATGGGACAAAGTGCTGGAATGGAACTTCAAAGAACCGCGCGTACGTTGGTTTGAAGGCGCAAAATTAAATATTACGGAGAACTGTCTTGACCGCCATCTTGCAGACAAGGCCGATCAGCCGGCCATTATCTGGGAACCCAATGACCCTTCTCAAAAAAACAGGATTCTCAGTTACCGGGAACTCTATATTTCTGTTTGCCGTTTTGTGCAGGTGTTAAAAAATAACGGAGTCAGAAAAGGTGATCGCGTTTGTATCTACATGCCGATGATTCCTGAACTCGCTATTGCCGTACTGGCATGTGCAAGAATGGGCGCCATTCATTCGGTTGTTTTTGGTGGTTTTTCTGCACAAAGTATTGCCGATCGGATTGAAGATGCTAAATGTAATATTGTTATTACAGCAGATGGAGGCAACAGGGGTCCGAAAGATATCCGGTTGAAATCTGTAATCGATGAGGCCCTTCAGAAGACATCATATATTCAAAAAGTAATCGTTTGCAAACATCTGGGCAATGAGGTGAGCATGATTTCCGGAAGAGATGTGTGGTGGCATGATGAACTGGCTAAAATTACACAGGACGAAATGCCCGCTGAAACCATGGATGCGGAAGATATGCTCTTCATACTTTACACTTCCGGTTCGACAGGAAAACCAAAAGGTGTTGTACACAGCTGTGCCGGCTATATGATTTACACCACCTATAGTTTTGTAAACGTATTTCAATATAAACCCGGAGATATTTATTTCTGTACTGCCGATGTGGGCTGGATCACAGGACATAGTTATACCATATACGGACCTCTCTGTGCAGGAGCAACAACCATCATGTTTGAAGGAATTCCCAGTTTTCCTGATGCAGGAAGGTTCTGGGATATCGTGGACAAATACAAGGTGAATATATTTTATACAGCACCAACGGCCATTCGAAGCCTGATGGGATTTGGGACTGAGCCATTAAAAAATAAAAGTCTGCAATCTCTGCGCGTATTAGGAACTGTCGGAGAACCGATCAATGAAGAAGCCTGGCATTGGTATGATGAAAATATCGGCCGTCATCGTTGTCCCATTGTGGATACCTGGTGGCAAACAGAAACCGGTGGTATCATGATATCAAACCTTGCCGGGATCAGTCATGGCAAACCTTCCTATGCTACCCTTCCTCTACCGGGTATTATTCCATTGCTGGTTGATGAAAAAGGCCATCCGGTTCCTGGTTCAGATGCAGGAAAAGACGGAGTATTCCGCAGGGATGCGAAGGGCGATACAGTGTCGGGCAATCTCTGTATCCGCTTTCCGTGGCCTTCGATTATCCGAACTACATATGGGGATCATGAAAGATGTCGTTTGAATTATTTTGCAACCTATCCCGATTTATATTTCACAGGAGATGGCGCACTTCGGGATGCCGAAGGGAATTATCGAATTACAGGCCGTGTAGATGACGTGTTAAATGTGAGCGGTCACAGGATCGGGACAGCTGAAGTTGAAAATGCCATTAATATGTATCCTGATGTTGTAGAAAGTGCCGTTGTGGGATTCCCTCATGATATCAAGGGCCAGGGCATTTATGCTTTTGTAACACTTAACCGCCAGCATCATGTTTCAGGAGATGATAAAACGGGCGTATCAAAAATGGTTAATCAGGTAATTGGCGCCATTGCCAAACCAGACAAAATCCAATTCGTTTCCGGACTACCAAAAACGCGTAGCGGAAAAATAATGCGACGCATACTTCGTAAAATTGCTGAGGGCGAAATGGAAAATCTAGGCGATATAAGCACGCTGGTTGATCCGACTGTGGTGGAGGAGATAAAAGCAGGACGACTTTAATTGTTAATGGATAATTGTTTATTGTAAACGATATATTGAAATTCCATTTACAATTAACAATTGACAATTAACAATTATTGTTGCGCTTTTTCCTCTTTCTCAATCTGCACCGTAGCTCCCACCGGAAGAAGATCGTAGAGTTCATCAACATCTTCATTTTTCAATGAGATACATCCATTGGTCCAGTTTTGGAATAAATCAACCGCCATATCATCGTGCGGCCAGGTGCCATGGATGGCAATACCGCCTCCGATTTTTGCAGACTTTGGAATGAGTCCCCTGGATTTTCTTTCATTAAATTTATCAATATCTGATTTGGTCGGAAAATCTATCAGCATCATTTTATCCCATTTTTCATGGGGCCTTTTGGAAGCAATATGAAAAGTTCCTTCCGGCGTTTTGCGATCTCCTTCCATCATTTTATCATCGAGGGATTTACTGCCGAATACGGCAGGGTAAGTGGCGTACCAGCCATCATCATCATAAACTTTTAACTCATAATTCGATTTAACAACGACAACATAAACCTGTCCATTGAGCTGTCTGTGAAAAAAACGTTTGCTTGAAGTTCTGTTATCTGTTCCACGAAATCCCAGCAAACTCATGGCAGTCATACCTGCCAACAGCATTTTTTGAAAATTCATAGCACGGAGTTTAATTTTCAACGCTGGCAGGTGCTCATATATTTTGTATGTTCATAATTTTATGATATCATTCCAAATCTGATTTTATTCCAATGAAGGGAATAAAGCTTAAGGCTTAACACTCAACGCGTAACGCTTAACGCTTAACGCGGAACGCCCAAAGCGAAACGCTTAACGCGGGACTTTTTTTTATTTTATTGTTTATTATTACAAAAAAAAGAGCACCTAAGTGCTCTGATTTTATCTCATAATTTTCCGTTCTTATTTGTCGAATGCATTAAGCCTTCCGCTTTAAGCGTTACGCGTTCCGCGTTCCGCGTTCCGCGTTCCGCGTTAAGCGTTCCGCGTTAAGCGTTAAGCGTTAAGCGTTAAGCGTTAATTGCTGAGTCTGATCCCAAAAGTATACGGAACCTGGTCCAAACCCTGACTATTAAATATAGTTTTTGTAGCCAGCGAACCATAGAGTTTTACAGGTCCGAGCTGGACTTCTGCGATCCAGGAAAGTTTCCAGGGATTCAAATCAAAGTCGTTAAATGTTTTATGTTTGCCAAACTCACCACTGATAAGTTTTTGACGGGAAGAATAGAGATAACCAGCACTCATTCCGACAGAAATACCAAAACCTTCTTTAAGATTTGGCGTAAAATTAAAATTGATCATGAATGGAACTGTAACATAATCCGTCGCCAGTTTATTCTTACTATATGATACCGTATCCATAATCACTTCTGTCGGATTGGTGAGGTATTTAATATTTGTTTCGTACCGGTAGTTATTTAATTCAATACCCAAACCATATTTCAGATTCACAACATGTTTAATCAGATTAAGCCGTTGCATAAATAACCAGATATTCACATCGACTGATTTGTTATTTTTCAGACTAAACCAATATGCCTTACTGCCGGGCGCGAAAGCCTGGGCTGTCATTCCAGAATAATTTGTTTTGTCAGTATAATTTGCGAATCCCAGATCCACAATCAGCCAGTTAGTGCTGAGGTTGGAAGGCTTCGCATGATTATCCCAATGATGTGGCGGCATGGGCCAGGGCATGTGATGCCAGCCATGCATATCGTGCCAGTCATGCGAATCACAACAGGAATCTGAATCTTTGCCTGCACGTGTGGTGGTCGTATCGCTGCTGCTTTTCAGACGGATAGAATCCTTCTGGCTGAATCCCTTCATCCCAATACATACGAATGCCAGGATAGTAAAAACTTTCTTCATTTTGAATGATTATTTATTAGTAACTGATTTGAAAAACGCTTACACGAACTTTTCTTGCATTGTTTGTTTTATCATCGTCCGGATTGCGTTTGGTCAATTTATTAATGAAACCCGAGATTGATTTATTCTGATCATCCAGTGCAACGACACTGATTGCATTGTCTGTTTGAAAATTCTGTTCTTTCAAATCAGTATTTTCAACTTTGATCTGATCCTTTGCTCCGGCAGTAATCAACACCATGGCTGCAGTCCGGGTCCCTTGCAAGGCAGTAATCTGTTTTGGATCGGTACCCGCATGAAGTCGGTCCGGCTGAATTTCCAATGCCGCATTTGATTTTTGAGAGGCCACAAAAGATTCTTCCGGAACAGGAATGGAATTATTTTTCTGCGGTAATCCTTTTACATTTCCCTGATTAAATTGTGCAGCTTTTTTTGTGATCTCCTTTTCCCTGGATTGATTTGACTGTTCATTGTTTTCTATAATATCCTTTTTCACGAAACGATCTGTCTGCGTATTATTTTTTAATTCCTTTTTTACCGGAACCAGTTTTTCAGGCGCAGGAGAAATTTTTAATGGGTTCCGATTATTCACTGCCATTTCTCTCTGATGATTATTTGAAACCTTTGTTAATATAATCCAGCCTGCAGCCAGTAAAATAATTACAGAAGCCGCAATCCGTAGCCAGTACAATGGAATGATTCTGCGTTTTTCTTCTTTATGAAAGAGCTGTTCTTTCTGATCATATTCTATTTGCTCTGGTAAAAAAATAGTTTGCTGCAGCAAAACAAATTCTTTTTGCAGGTCCGGATTTTCGGTCAGAAACTTTTCCACCTTCAGCATTTCTACAGGACTGAGTTCCCGGTCCAGGTAGAGCAGAAAAGAAGTTTCATAATTATTCCGGTTGATATCCATATCTTAATCTTTAAAGTACATTTTCAACACTTACGAGCCAATCTTTTAAAATTAACCTCGACCTGTGCAGGGTAACTTTTACCTGTGTAATATTTAAACCAGTTATATCCGCAATTTCTTCATAAGAATATCCTTCATAATCTTTGAGGAGAACCAGTGAGCGTTGTCTTTCGTTAAGCCTGTTCAAAGCTTTTTCCAAAATCTCTTTCAGTCTGGGAGAAGTCTTTGAAGAAGTTTCCGGGCGTTCCGGCAATGACTCGAGGAAATCGATCCTGCTGTTCTTCCTGTTTAAATCAATCATCTTATGGTAACCAATCGTAAACAGGTATGATTTACTTTTCAAAGCATTTATTTCGCTGCGGTGTTGCCATAATTTTTCAAAAGAAGACTGGACCAGATCACGCGCATCTTCCACCTGCCTGGTAGATTTCAGCATGAACCGGTATAGTCCGTCTGAATACAACTTCACACAGTTATTGTAGTCCTCCTCCGTCATAAGCCCTTACCGGTTGTTTTCGTCCATTGTAATACGGTTGTCACTCTAAAAAGTTACAAAGCTTATCTTTATCCTGTAAAAAATCTTCATATGAATGAGTTTTTTGTGAAACGCGTGTCGGACCAGCTGGATGAAATAAGGACTGCCGGATTGTTCAAAAAAGAACGCGTTATCAGCAGTGAGCAGGGTGCGGAAATCATTGTCAATGGACGTAAAGTGCTGAATTTCTGTGCAAATAACTATCTGGGCCTTTCTTCCCATCCGGAGGTAATTCAGGCAGCCCATAAAGTACTGGATGAGCGCGGGTATGGCCTGAGCAGTGTACGTTTTATCTGCGGAACCCAGGATATTCATAAGGAACTGGAAGAAAAGCTTTCTGAATTCCTTGGAACAGAAGATACCATATTATATGTAGCTGCTTTTGATGCCAATGGAGGCGTATTTGAGCCCCTTTTTGGTGAAACGGATGCCATTATATCTGATGAACTCAATCACGCGTCCATCATTGACGGCGTCAGATTATGCAAGGCGCGCCGCCTCCGCTATAAACATAATGATATGGCCGACCTTGAATCACAATTAAAACAGTCCGCCGATTGCCGTGACCGCATCATAGTTACTGACGGATCATTCAGTATGGATGGAACAATTGCCCAGCTCGACAGGATTTGTGCGCTGGCTGATCAATATGGCGCCATAGTTATGAGTGATGAATCGCATTCCTCCGGATTCCTCGGTAAAACAGGCCGTGGAACGCATGAGTATAGGAATGTAATGGGTAAGGTGGATATTATTACAGGAACACTCGGCAAAGCGCTTGGAGGAGCCAACGGCGGTTTTACCAGCGGAAGAAAAGAGATCATTGAAATGCTTCGCCAGAGAAGCCGGCCTTATTTATTTTCAAACAGCCTGGCTCCTTCCATTGTCGGTGCATCGCTGGTAATACTTGACATGTTAAAAAAGGATACCGGTTTGCGGGATAAACTGGAGGAGAATACAAAATATTTCAGAACGAACATGAAGGAAGCGGGCTTTGAAATTAAGCCGGGCGATCATCCGATTGTACCGATCATGCTTTATGATGCGGTAGTGGCACAGGAATTTGCTGCTAAATTATTGGAAGAAGGGATTTATGTGATCGGATTTTTCTTTCCCGTAGTTCCCAAAGGGCTTGCACGAATAAGGGTACAACTCAGTGCAGCGCATTCACAGAAACATCTGGATGCATGTATTTCAGCATTTGTTAAAGTGCGGGAAAACTTGAAATAGTATAAGAGTATAGGAGTATAAGAGTATAAGAGTGAAATGACTAATATTGGAAATTTCCAAATCAACACTCCTATACTCTTATACTCCTATACTCTTATACTTTCTATGATTGCACAGCAATCATAGAAATCTCAACATTCACATTTTTTGGTAATCCGCGAACAGCAACCGTTTCGCGGGCAGGAAATTCTCCATTGAAATATTTTCCATACACTTCATTTACTGAAGTAAACAGAGCCATATCTGTAAGAAAGATGGTCGTCTTTACCACATTTTTAAAATCTGCCCCGGCTGCATGTAATACAGCGCGCAGATTATGCATCACCTGATGGGTTTCTTCAAAAATATCCGTGGCTTCAACAGTTCCATTTTTCGGATTGATAGCAACCTGTCCTGAAATGAACAGCAGATTTCCTGCCAGTACAGCCTGGTTATAAGGTCCTATAGGCTCGGGTGCATCGGGAGTAGTGATGATTCTTTTTTCCATACGCAAAAATAATTGTTAATTGTCAATGGTTAATTGTTAACTGCAAATATTAAAATACATGGCTATCGATATTTATCTTTCAAGTATCCCGGAGCGTTAACAATTAACCATTGACAATTAACAATTACCGAAACGTATCTTTATATCATGGAGACATCTATATGCATCTGTGGTGCAGGAACCATGGGCAGGGGTATTACCCTGGCAGTTGCCAGTCATGGTATCCCTGTGATCTTATATGATCTCCGCCCTGAAACAGTTTCCCAGGCAGCAGCTCTTATAGAAAAAGAAATGGAACAGGGAGTCGAAAAAAAAAGAATGAGCATAGAAGATAAAGAAAATATATTTCGTCGGATTTCATTCAGCACATCGATTTCTGATTGCCGGGCTCCTCTCATCATCGAAGCTATACTTGAAAAAACAGAGGCGAAATCTGCGCTATTCCTTGAGCTGGCAGGAATCAACAACCAGGAAACTATTTTCGCCACCAATACATCATCCCTATCGGTTACAGAGATCGCACAACAAACAAATTTTCCTGGCAGGGTTATCGGGATGCATTTTTTCAATCCGGCTAACCGGATGAAACTGGTAGAGATCATCAGAACAAAATATAATTCCGATGAAATTGTACTGCGCTTAATATCTTTCGTAAAACAAATAGAAAAAACACCGGTGGTATGTCAGGACAAACCTGGATTCATTGTAAACCATGTTGCCCGACCATTCTACCTTGAAGCATTACGTTTGGCTGAAGATAAAATAGCGGACATTTCCACAATAGACAAAATCATGGAGTCAGCGGGATTTAATATGGGACCCTTTCATCTGATGGACCTGATCGGAAATGATATCAATTATACTGTAAGCTGTTCACTTTACGATTCATTGGGCAGGCCTCCAAGACTTAAACCTTCTGCTTTTCAGGAGATGCTGGTGAAACAGGGCAAGCTTGGCAAAAAGACAGGCAATGGATTTTTTCAATATGCTAAATCCAAATCCGAATGATTTTCGTAACCGGCGGTACTGGTTTTCTCGGATCTTATATTCTGCAGGAACTTGTATTGCAGGGGAGACCCGTTCGTGCTTTACGAAGAAATCTTTCGTTTCCATTTTATCTACATCCCGCACTACTTGACAAAATTTCCTGGGTGGAAGGTGACCTCCTCGATATTAGTGGTCTGATGGAAAACCTCAGTGGATGCAGCCAGATAATTCATGCAGCCGGATTTGTTTCTTTTAATCCTTCAGACAAAAAAAAATTATTTCAGGTAAATATTGAAGGAACGGCTAACCTCGTAAATGCAGCCATCGAATCGGGTATTTCTGATTTCGTTCACGTCAGTTCTGTGAGTGCGCTGGGAAGAAATGAAAACTCAAAACCTATAGATGAAGAAAAAAAATGGGCAGGAAATGACGGCCAGTCGAATTATGGGATCAGTAAATATTTTGGTGAAATGGAAGTATGGCGTGGTATGGGCGAAGGTCTCACGCCTCTTATTTTAAATCCTTCCACGTTGCTCGGTTATGGAGACTGGAGTGAAACCAGTTGCGGTCTTTTTAAAACTGCTTACCGGGAATTTCCGTGGTATATGGGAGGAACGAACGGATTTGCTGATGTGGAAGATTCGGCCCGTGCTATCATTTCCCTGATGAATAGCGGAATCAGGAATGAACGTTTTATCATATCTGCTGAAAACAGGAGTTACCGTGAAATTTTCAACTGGATGGCGGCCGGCTTCGGAAAAAAACATCCTACCAGAAATGCCGGACCTTTTTTAGCAGGATTGGCCTGGCGAAAAGAAAAAATAAAGTCACTCTTCAGCAGGAAAAAGTCGTTGATAACGAAGGAATCCGTTGCGATCGCTGTCACCAAAAGTTCATATGACAATCATAAAATGCTCAGGGCGCTGCCTTCTTTCCATTTCCGATCGCTGGAAGATTCCATCTTTGAGGCCTGTTTAAAATATGTTAAGAATCCGCAACCTCTTTGAGCCTAAAGCTTAACGCCGAACGCGTAACGCAAACGCGTAAGGCGTAAGGCGTAAAGCGTAAGGCATAATTTATTATCATGATGATTAAAATACATACTTGCAATTGTCCAGATCCGTTATTATAATGTATGCCAGATTAAAATACCATTTCCTAACTAAAAGCCCTATGCCTTAAGCTTTACGCCTTATGCTTTACGCCTTACGCCTTATGCTTTACGCCTTAAGCCTTGCGCCTTACGCTTTAAGCCTAAAAAAATGAAAATCATCTGCCTGTCATTCGTTTTGAGTCTGATTTCGCTGGCTGCTAAAAGTCAGGATAAAATATTTTATATACACGGAAAAGTGGTGGATGAAAAAACAGGTTCTGTTCTCGCAAATGCTTCGGTATTTTGCCAGAATACAACCACAGGAACTATTTCCAATAATGAAGGGTTATTTTCGATGCGTCTTGCGAACGGTGGTTATGATCTGGTTATCTCATATACCGGATACGAAACACAGGTTCTGCGTGTCAGCAATTCAACAAAGGATAAAGATTCACTGCTCGTTCAAATGAAAGAAGAAAGTAAGAATCTTGGAGAAGTGGCTGTTACCGGCTCCGCCCTTGTTGCTGACGGATGGAATAAATATGGACAGTTTTTCCTGGACAATTTTATCGGCACAACAGCAAATGCGGCTCAATGCACGATAGAAAACAAGGACTCGATCAACTTTTATTTTTATAAAAAACGCAACAAATTAAAAGTAAAAGCAAAATCAGAAATCATCATCACCAACCTTGCGCTGGGATATAAAATCCGTTATCAGCTGGATTCATTCGTGAATGATTACAGTACCCATATCAGCAGTTACACAGGTTATCCGCTTTTTGAAAATCTACCCGGTACTGCTGAACAAGTGGAGACCTGGGGAAAGAACAGATACAGGACTTATATCGGATCACGGCTACATTTTATGAGGAGCTGGTACGATAGTACCCTGATGGATGAAGGTTTCCAGGTGGAAACATTGAATGCACCCGAATCGGATAAAGGGACCATATTAGAAAATCCATACGATCCCGCGATTTATTCATTGGATAGCGGAACAGTGGATATTAATATCAATGGCAGAATAAGAGTGACATATACGGGACAGGTCCCGGATAAAAATTATCTGATGCAAAATCATTTTCCACTCAGTGCAAAAGTACAGGTATCGGCACTTGATATTCCTTCGGGCTTTTCTATCGATGAGAACGGATACTTTTTTGAACAATCTGAAATCACCAATATGGGTTATTGGGCATGGAAGAAAGTTGCTGAACTGGTGCCGTATGATTATAATCCGGAATAACGCGGAACGCTTAACGCGGAACGCTTAACGCCAATACTTCTAATTTGAAAGTTTTAAGTTAAATTAGGTAATTATAATTAAAAATTGCGTTCCGCGTTGCGCGTTAATCGTTAAGCGTTAAAGGCCTGAATTTTCACTTCGGTCTTTAACTTTTTGCCAGAGCTCAGGAATGCGTTTTATCCATACCAGTTCGCGCTTTTTGATGGATGCATCTTCTGCAGGCGATCCAAAAAATACTTTCCCTGGTTCAATGGTTACGCCTACTCCGCTTTGCGCAAGCACAGTTACATTATCACCGATGGTAAGTGTTTTACTCACGCCAACCTGTCCCCAGAGAATTACTCCGTTTCCGATATTGACGGCGCCGGCAATGGCTACCTGTGCTGCCAATAAACAATTTTTACCCAACACGGTATCGTGACCGATATGAATCATATTATCCAGGCGGGATCCCCTGCCAATGATAGTATCTCCGCTCACTCCCCGGTCAATTGTACAACCGGCACCAATCTCCACATCATCTTCAATAATAACACGACCGCAACTCAGCATTCTTTTATACCACGATTCCCGATTCTTGTTCGTATTATAATAAAAAGCATCCGATCCAATTACCGTACCTGCCTGGATCACTACATCGTTGCCAATCACACAATGATCCATGATAGTCACATGCGGATGAATCATACATCGCTCCCCGATCTGTACATGATTGCCGATGAACACACCCGGATAGAGATAGGATGTCTTTCCGATTTGTGCATTGGGGCTTATTGACTGAACTGCACCTTCGAATGGACGGAAATGCCGGACTATTTTCTGATATGCTTCAAATGGCTGATCAACGATCAGTAATGCTTTATGCGGAGGACATTCCACTAACTGATTGATGATGATAAAAGAAGCATCGGATTGTAAACACTTTTGATAATACTTCGGATGATCAACGAAAACCAGATCTCCTTTTTCTACTTTATGTATTTCGTTGATGCCGGTTGCCGAGGCTCCGGTATTTCCAACAAGCTTTGCATCCAGAAATTCTGAAAGCCATGATAACGATAAAGGTGAAGGAAACTTCATTGGGCAAATTTTGCTCAAACCTACATTAAAGTGCTTTTCCACACCCTAAAAAAAATTGTGCATAAAAAATATTGGAAAATTTTTCGGTATAGACAAAAATTTTTTCTAATATTGTGTAGGGATATTTATATCCCTGTACTTACTAACCCATCCAAATAGTAAAAGTCTCGCCGCCAGCGGGGCTTTTTATTTTACAGAATCTTTTTCAAACCCTTTATTCATCAGTGTTTCATTGAATACAATTGAATAAATATTATATCATATACAAACCATTTCAGGTCCTTTCGCAATTTACACCGGAAAATAAGAAGGCCTGCCTGAAGGATTTTTTTGAAGTTCCTACGGATGTTTACCCGGTTGGGCGCCTGGATTATGATAGCGAAGGATTGCTATTGTTAACAAACGACAAATCCCTTAATCACCGCTTACTTCATCCCAGTTTTGCACATGAACGCGAATACAGGGTACAGGTGGAAGGCCTGATCACTAATGAAGCACTGCAGTTACTTTCTTCCGGAATTACTATTAACATAGACGGAAAACCCTTTCGCACCGCAATAGCAAAAGCCTCCCGACTTCCTGAACATGTAATAATACCGGAAAGAATTCCACCCATCCGATTTCGTCAGCATATTCCTACAAGCTGGATTAAACTGATAATAACTGAAGGAAAAAACCGCCAGGTTCGCAAGATGACAGCAGCTACAGGTTTTCCAACTCTTCGTCTCATTCGTTACAGGCTCGCTGGCTTAACACTTGACTCTATGTTACCTGGTGATATGATCGACATGAATCAAAACGATGTATACGGTAAGCTCGGACTGCTTACGCACATTTAATTTATTACCTTTCAGGCATAAACAGGATAACATGGTTAAATCGATGACGGGTTTTGGAAGGGCAGAACAAACGGTGGGTGACAAAACCTTTCTGGTAGATGTAAAATCGCTCAATGGAAAACAATTCGAACTTCAATTAAAACTTCCCGGCTTCCTCAAGCCTTATGAATTTGATATCCGCAAATTACTTTCAGATAAATTAGGCCGCGGATCCCTGGATTGTACAGTCAGCCTGAAACAAACAGGTAATGCAAAACCGGTAAGTATAAATACTGACCTTGCGAAAGCTTATTATGAAACCCTGGCAGATCTGTCGCGTCAACTTAACCAGGATCCTTCCAATATTTTGAGTACCCTGTTGAAATTGCCCGAAGTGATCACACCAACCGGCGATACCCTGACCAAAGAAGAATGGCAGCAATTCAGTAAAGTAATAGAAATGGCAATAGAGGATCTGAATCAGCACCGCCTCAATGAAGGCCGCGTACTGGAAGAAGAACTTATACTGCGCATAAATAATATCAGCATTCAGCAGGAAGAGATCCTGAAACTTCAACCTTTGCGTCAACAGAAAATACGTGAGGGACTTGAAAAATTATTGAACGAACATATTGGCAAAGAAAACTATGATTCCAACCGTCTGGAACAGGAAATGATTTATTATCTGGAAAAAATAGATATCAGTGAGGAAATGGTGAGACTGAAAAATCATTGCGCTTATTTTAAAGAAGTACTGGCAGAGCCGGAAGACAGCAAAGGAAAAAAATTATCCTTTATTCTGCAGGAAGTTGGGAGAGAAGTCAATACCACGGGATCCAAAGCTTATGACGTCAAAATCCAGAAATGTGTTGTATTAATGAAAGATGAACTGGAAAAAGCCAAAGAACAAATCCTGAATGTGTTATAAAGCCTAAAGCTTAACGCCAAACGCTTAACGCTTAACGCGGAACGCTTAACGCCAAACGCTTAACGCGAAACGCTTAACGCTTAAAGCCAAACGCTAAATGCTTAACGCCATCGACCAATTTCTAATTCATGTACAAGAACTTTTTAAGGTTCATCCCTTTACTGTTTAAATTCGCAAAAATTCAGGAAGTGACAAGATCCATATTGTTTCTGTCGGCATTCAGCTTTATCACTGCCTGTAACTGGACTACAGGCGTTTTCGAAAAAAACCTGGAGTTCAATGATCATGAATGGTCGTCTTCCGTAAAGCCCGATATTTCATTTGAAATAAATGATACGGTTTCTCTATATAATATTTACCTCGTAGTACGACATACTGATGCCTATCATTTTAATAACATGTATGTGCGCGTAACTGTTAAAGAACCAGGATCCGTTCAGGGAAAAACTGGTGATTATGATCTTGAACTGGCAACGAATGGTAAGGGATGGATCGGAACCGCTATGGATGATATTTATGATACACGCCTTCTTATTCAGCCAAAAACCAGGTTCAGGAAAACGGGTACTTACCATATTACTCTTGAACAACTCATGCGGGAGGATCCATTGAAGAATGTGTTGAGTGCAGGGTTACGCGTAGAGAGAGAACAGTAGAAGTATGGGAGTATGGGAGTATGGGAGTATGGGAATTAAAAAACTTATGAACTACTATTAAACTCAAAAAATTACATTCTTTTATTTATTTATCCTTATCAATTTTGAATGAATCATTTCACCCCCATACTCCCATACTCCCATACTCCCATACTCCCATACTTGTTTAGCTAATGGCAATCAACCGTTACATAAACAAATGGCCCAATCGGGCAATAGTCATCTGCTGGCTTCTGCTGATTTATGTACTTGCTGCCCTGATCTGGTGGTATATCGCCCTCAACCAGCAGAATAATCAAATGGCATCTTACAGATTGCAGCTCCTGAATCAGTATGATCCGCATTATACAGAAAAAGCCAATCAAATTAATAGCTATCATAAACGGTTATCAACTGCTTATAAGAGTGAGGGTCTGACATTTATATTAGTCATACTAGCCGGCGCCGTTTTTTTGCGAAGTGCCGTAATGCGGCAGATCCGGATACAAAGGCAGCAGCAGAATTTCATGATGGCCATTACACATGAATTGAAAACTCCTATTTCTATCGCGAAGCTGAATATAGAAACCCTGATGAAATATCAGCTTGATGAATCAAAAAAAGAAAAAATCCTGAAATCCTCCCTGCAGGAAATCAACAGACTAAATACACTGACAGGAAATATCCTGGTATCGGCCCAACTCGAAGGTGGCTCTTATCTCTTCAACAAGGAAGAACTCAATTTCTCCCTGATTGTTGAGGATTCATGTCAGGATTTTATAAATCGCTTCCACGGCAGGCCATGGAAAAACGAATTGGAGCCTGGTTTATTTATTTCCGGTGATCCTCTCCTTATTCAGATACTGGTTAATAACCTGATTGAAAATGCAGTTAAGTATTCAGCTCCGACAACTCCCATTTCTGTCAGTTTAAATAAAAATGGTGATCATGGTATCCTTCAAATAAAGGATGAAGGAGTGGGGATCCCGAAAAAAGAACATAAACGTATATTTCAAAAATTTTACCGTGTAGGAAATGAAGATACCCGCACAACCCAGGGAACAGGTCTCGGTCTTTATTTATGCAGGAAAATAGCGAAGGATCATAAAATGCATCTCCTGATATCGGACAATCAACCGAAGGGAACTAATTTTACAGTTCGTTTCAATTTATTATAAGTATGACGGAACCTGCCCGCAAATCCATCCTGCTCGTTGAAGACGAAGAGAACCTGCATGATGCTCTTCGCCTTAATCTTGAACTGGAGAATTACCAGGTTACTTCTGCCTATGACGGAAATGAAGCTTTGAAAGCTATTAACAATGAATATTTCGACCTGGTTATCCTGGACGTAATGCTGCCCGGTATCGATGGAATCAATGTGGCAGAAACTATACGGGTGCAACAAAATCCCGTTCCCATTCTTATCCTCAGTGCACGTATCAGCAGTGCTGACCGGGTGCTGGGATTAAAAAAAGGAGCTGACGACTATCTCAATAAACCTTTCAACCTGGAAGAACTTCTGCTCCGGGTGCAGAAACTGATAGAAAAAAACGAAAGGCTTCAGGAACGTAATACGATAGCCGATAAATACATTTTTGGAACCAACCTGATTGATTTCAAGGCGCAGGAAGCGTTCAACAAAAAAAATCAAAGATTCCGGCTGAGTAAAAAAGAAACCATGCTGCTTAAACTTCTGATAGAGAATAAAAATGAAGTAGTAAAAAGGGAAAAAATCCTACAGTCCGTTTGGGGTTATCAGGTATATCCAAATACCCGGACCATTGATAATCTCATCCTGAACTTCCGAAAATATTTTGAAGACGACAGCCGCAATCCCAGACATTTTCATTCTGTAAGAGGCGTGGGATACAAGTATACTGAGTGATACAAGTATAAGAGTATAAGAGTATAAGAGTGGGATAACTTCCTTCCTTGAATATTGTTTATCATTTTTAATTTGCAAATCAAATCATCACGCTCTTATACTCTTATACTCTTATACTCTTATACTCTTATACGTGTCAAACCTGTCCCAGCTTTGAAAAGATTTCTTCCGCAGAATTCAGAATACGTTGCATATCCGTTGTACTAAACTCCGGGGTATATAATTTCATTTCACATTCATTCAGAACACTGTTCAGCTGAATGATTTCTTCATCGCTCCAACCCCTGACACGGAGACCACTGGCTATATTCAATTTATTGAGTTCACTTGGGTGCAATTGCAGTTTATCTGAAACAGCCTTCCAGATCGTCCGGTTAATTGAAGTATAAAAATTTGTAAAATCACCCGAAGTCATAAGATCTCTGGAAACCCTGAGGGGATCAGCAACTGCCGAAACCATTTTCGCTTTTTCCAGAGCGGCAGCCTGTCTCGCAATCTCTGCTTTTAATAAAGCGTTCTTTTTTATTTGTCTGCGTATATAAATTATTGTCCCCGAAATCAGGAGTAATGCACCTCCTCCCCATGCATATTTTGTCCAATCCATAGTGGTTCCATTTACCGGAACCGCAGCGATATCCATATGTTTCTTTTTCTTCGAATTTTTTACAACTATACTTATTGGTTCAGTCTCAACAGTTTTATACATCCGGGAAGAAGGATCAAAATAACTTAGCTTAACAGGAGGAATGATATATTTATCGGCTTTCGCTGCAACAAAACTATAGGTGTATGTCTTGACCCCGCTGAGTGGCGCAATTGTTTTATCAATATTTTCCTTACTGTTCACATCATAAGATTCCATACCCTGAGGCCATTCAACTACAGGGGCATTGATCACCGGGAGATTGCCCGACCCTTTTACAATTACAGAAAGATTAGCTGCATCGCCGGTATCAACTTCTTTTGTATCCAGGGAAGCCTGAATAGAATATTTACCAACGGCTCCGTTAAAATCGGATGGTTTACCTGTATCCGGCAGAGGTTTGACATGTATGGTAACAGGTTTCGTATCCAATACAATATGTTGCGAAAACGGTGTACCGTTTATTTCCGGTTCAAAAAGTCTGTCCAGTAAACCTCCCATACCCTGACTGGGTTTTTTATCAGACCCATCGGAGGCCCTGATAAAATAAATATTATTATCTATTTCCATAGGATCCAGTGTTACATCACCGGGCTGCAGGGGGATCAGCTGGGTTTTACGGATAATATGTACGGAAAAATTCTTTCCATTTATTTTTTCTACTGATACCCTGTCATCTGAAGGATCTACCATATCGTAGACACTAAATCCATTCAGCGAAGGATGACGGGTAACACGGGAATCGGAACGCAGTCGCGCATAAAGTTTATATGTCGCAACGATGGGTTCTCCCAGGTAACAATCTGTTTTACTTAATTCAACTTTAACAAAAAAATTCCTGCGGATTTTATCTTCCACATTTTCTCCGGGCCGAACCACTTCATCCATATCGACCGGGGGCTCGGCTGTTGGCCAGGAAGGATCGGTGAGGGGATTGAGACCGGGTGGTTTTGAATTTCCCTGTCCCGCCTGATTATGCACCGTGATCTGAATTGCATTGGAATGCATTAGCTGTCCGTCTACCGTAGCGGTTGCAGGTTTTATGGTGAGGGTGCCGGTTCTCTTTGGTTGCAAAAGAAAAATGATACCCTTGTATTGAGACATATTTCCATTCGTAATACTCATTCCCGTGGATTGATTCGGGCCTTCTATAATGGTGAAATCTGACAGATCCGGGGTCTGAACATTCCCGATCTCCTTTGCATTCTCAATAATAAACTGGACTTGTACATAATCGGATTTGCCCATCTCTTTTGTACTTGCCTGTGCAGTGAAGTGCAATTGAGCCATGGCCGGACTCAGCAGCAGGCAAAGCCAGCATGAAATAAGAATTCTGAGATGTAAAAATGATCCGATGATGATTGATTTTAAATAAATTTCTTATCCGGATTGCAAATATAAAAACTGGTAAGGCTTAAAGCTCAAAGCTTAATGCCTAAAGCTTTCTTAATTTAGATGCTGCAAAAATAATCAACGGTCAACGGTCAACGGTCAACGGTCAACGGTCAACGGTCAACGGTCAACGGTCATACGTTATAGATCACCCGCCAAAGGTCGAATAACAAGTTCCTCAACAAGAGCCTGGGGAGAAAGTTTCGATATCTGAACAATCGTACCTGCTATATCTGAAGGTTTCATTATGCGGTCGGGTTTTACGCCACTGTCTGCCCAGGAATCGGTATAAACTGCACCAGGATAAATGCAGGTGACTTTGATTGAATAAGATTTCAGTTCTTCACGCAAATTTTTTGAAAATCCCGCAAGAGCAAATTTGCTGATGCTATATGATCCTCCGTTTGGATAGGCCTGAAGAGCAGCAACTGAACTGATATTAAATATATGTCCCTTCTTTCGGGTCATCATAGCAGGCAGGAGAACCCGGGTAAGATAATAGGCACTTAATAAATTAACCTGCAACATATTTTCCAGTTGTCCATCCGGCTCATCCATTACGCGACCAGGTTGAAATGTGCCTGCATTGTTTATCAGAATATCGGGCACCACACCCAATCCTAAAACCCAGTTTCCAAAATCCATTGCGCCTTGTTTAAAACCCAGGTCAAATGGTTTAGCTTTTATTATCTGGTCAGGGAAACGGCCCATCAGCGATTCAAGCGCATTGTAAAGTTTCACCTCATTGAACGACGTGAGATAGAGATCGTGTCCTTCTGCCGCAAAAGCTTCAGCCATACTGAAGCCAAGCCCGCGGGAAGCACCTGTGATTACTATTTTCATAATGCAATTTACGCCTAAAGCTTAAAGCGTAAGGCTTAAAGCGTAAGGCATAAGGCCTAAAGCGAAAAGCTTTTACGTGGATGGGAAATAGTTTATGGTAGATGGTCTATGTTTTGAGGGAATTAATTGTATTCAAATAAAAAATCCATACACCAAATAACATAAACCTAATACCGTGAACTAGAAGCGTTACGCGTTAAGCCTTATGCCTTACGCTTTACGCTTTAGGCTTTACGCTTTAAATTGCATTATGCAGTACAATCATCTTTTCTTCGATCTCGATCATACGCTCTGGGATTTCGAAACCAATAGCCGGGAGGCACTGCATGACCTGTACCATTTGCTGTCCCTGGCTGATGCAGGAGTAAATGATTTTGACCATTTCCACAAAATATACCTGGTCCATAATGAACGGCTATGGGATCGTTACAGGAAGGGACAAATGAAAGTGGATGAATTACGCTGGAAAAGAATGTCAATGGCACTGCTGGAATTTAAAAATGGCGACGAGTCGCTGGCGCGAAAGATGGGTGTTGAATTTCTAAATATCCTGCCAACTAAAAAAGCACTATTCCCTGATACAATGGAAGTGCTGGAATATTTGACTAAAAAAAAATACAAACTTCACCTGATCACAAATGGTTTTGAGAAAACGCAACATCATAAACTCAAATCTGCGGGCATTGATAATTTTTTTAAAGAAGTGATCACTTCTGAAGGATCCAATAGCCTGAAACCCCATGCCGGAATCTTTGAATATGCTCTGATAAAGACTGGTGCAAAAAAAATTGAAAGCATCATGATAGGTGATACACCTGAAGTGGATATACTCGGAGCCCGGGAAGCGGGTATTGATCAGGTTTATGTAAACCATATAGGATCAGCAGAGCCGGTAGAGGCTACTTTTACTGTTTATTCGCTAAAGGAGTTGATGGCAATCTTTTAAGAATTGTTAATTGTCAATTGTTAATTGTTAATGCTGAGGAGTTGCAAAAAAAATGATTTATAAAAATTGGTATTGGGAATTCCCATTAACAATTAACAATTTACAATTAACAATTGAATGTGTTACCATTCCGCCAAAACAGTCACCCCGCCTTTTACCATTTGATTGAGCCCCACTTTTAAAGCTGTACCCGGAGGAAGCAATACATCCACGCGGGATCCGAATTTGATAAATCCCATTTCTCCGCATTGTTCCACTTTTTGTCCGGGCGAAAGATAATTGATAATGCGTTTTGCCACAGCACCGGCGATTTGTTTAACGAGCAGACTCCCTTTATTATTTTTTATTACAACACTATGCCTTTCATTTTCTGTCGAAGATTTCGGATTCCAGGCTACCAGGTATTTCCCCTTATGGTATTGGCTGTAAACTACTTCCCCACCTATCGGATTCACATTGCGATGTACATTTGCCGGACTCATAAATATCGAAACCTGCAGGCGGCGGTCGTGAAAATATTCCACATCCGTGATCTCTTCTATTACGACTACCTTACCGTCCGCCGGACAAACAACATATTTTTCATTGATGGTTGGAACCCGAACAGGAACGCGGAAAAATGAAATAATGAATAACAGGAAAGCAAGGCTTATAAAAAAAATCAGCCAGCTCAGCCAGGACAAATGAATACTTACGAAATAAAATGAAATCAGGTTAATGGCTGCAAAAAAAATAGCGCAAATAGCAATCGTTTTATATCCTTCTTTATGAATAGTCATTGAAAATAATTCATTAAACGCCTGTCAAAGACAAGTCAGATTTAAATATCTGTTTTGCCAGGGGTAAGCATAACAGGAAAACTTTATGCAAACATAACAATGTAAAACCAAATGAATGGAGTAGCGAAAAGAAGTGAATCGAACCGGTCGAGAAAACCACCATGACCAGGCATTATATGACCGCTGTCTTTTACATCTGCGAGTCTTTTTAATTTGCTTTGCAGCAGGTCTCCTACAGTACCTGCTATCGATGCAATAGCCGCCACAATCATCCATTGGGATACTGCCTGCAACTCAAATCCACTGCTTAAATAGTAACCGACGGCACCCATGGTTATTACAGCGAAAATAAATCCACCGATCGTTCCCTCCCATGTTTTTTTAGGAGAAATAGATGACAGGGGAGTTTTACCGATGATTGATCCAATAAGATATGCCATGGTATCATTCACCCATAAACTTAAAATGATCGCAAGTACCAGTAATTTATTTACATCTTCCAAAGCTTTACCGGTATAAAAAGTGCGGAGGTTAAGAAGAAGACCCAGACTGAGTGATATATAAACAAGACCCAGAACCGAATAACCCATATTCCGGAGATAGGTTTTATGGGTATATAAAATTTCTGCAACCGGCAAAATGAAAAGAAACAATAATCCCCCGTATAAACCCACATTGTGAAGTCCGTTACTTCCTATATCACCATTATAACCAGGGCGACTGCAAAACATCATGATACACCAGCCAGCAATCATGACCCCATATTTTTGAAAGGAACTGATTTCTGCATAAACGGGATCAATTTTAGAAACAAGTTTTTGGTATTCGTACCAGCAGCCGAAATGTATAATGGAAAAAAGTATAAAAAAGCTAAGGGTATTCCAAAGCAATCCGATTAGCATGACTGCAACAAATACCAATGAGGTCAGTGCCCTTATTCTGAAAGTGACCGCCTGAAGAGCCATAAAGTGAAGGTACGTAAATGGAAATTATACCGGATGATCCGGATCATCAAAAAATGAGTTTTCACTCAGTCGTGGAAATTCGGCGGCATAAGTAGTTGTTGATTTTTTTCTGAGCAGATTTAACAGATAAACGACAATTGCCAGTGATAATATGCCCAGGAAGATGAATACTGCGCTGGAACTGTTTTTAGAATCAAGGTCAGCAACCTTGAAATACAAAAGTAAAAGTGTGATGAAATTGAAAATGAAATGACCCAGTATGGAAAGGTAGAGGCTGCCACTAAACCAATACAATGAACCCAGGACGATGCCAAGCGCCATGCGTGGCAGGAATCCCATAAACTGCATATGAATGGCAGAAAAAAGAAATCCTGTGAAAATTATTCCGGGCCATGCAGATTTGAACATCTGTATAAAGAATTTTTGCAGGATGCCCCTGAAAAAAACTTCTTCACCCACGGCCGCAAGTATTCCAACAAGAAAAACCGGCATGATCATATCAGCCGGACTCTTCATCGTTAAAATATTATCCAGCATACCATTAACATTATCTTCCCCGCTCTCGATCCACTTCTGTGTTGCTTTAGGTAAGAGACGCACGATGGCTTCATCCAAAGTTCCCAGAAATGATACGGTAAAAAAAGCCACGACAATAGTAATAATCGAAATGGGCAGAAAAGACTTTTTCTGGGGCGATTTTAATCCAATATAAGATAAGGGCCGCGGATCAGCCAGGTAGGCAAATAACATGGACGGCAGAAAAAAAATAAGGAATTGAATTATCAATTCACCTTTCAATACGCCGGATAACTCAGGACGGGCATAATCTGCAGGACCCATAGCAGCAATCTGAGCGACACTCAGATGATTGAAACGTGCTACGAGGCTTAGTCCCAGGCTTCCTACAAGTAATAAAATTCCGACTGTCAGTACTCCGAATGTGATAAGCTGAACCCAAACGGGCTTATTCCGAAGATAAGTGTGCATGCGGTGGTCTTCCATCTGCAAGGTTTAATGAGTATATTTGCAGAAAGAAGATCTGCGAAATTAAGCAACCAGTCTTCAATTTCAATCCAGCCAGACGCTGGATCGAATATTCCCAGTATACAGATGTCGATTCAGATTGGAGAACATATCACACTGCCGGATTTCCCCCTGCTACTGGCGCCCATGGAAGACGTGAGTGATCCCCCATTCCGTTATGTGTGCAAGAAATACGGAGCCGATCTGATGTATAGTGAATTTATTTCTTCAGAAGGTTTGATAAGGGATGCTATCAAGAGCAGACAAAAGCTGGATTTTTTTGAATATGAGCGACCCTTTGGCATCCAGATTTTTGGTGGTGATGAAGAAGCGATGTCACTCAGTGCCCGAATCATTGACGCAACAAATCCTGACCTGGTTGATATTAATTTCGGATGCCCCGTTAAAAAAGTTGTCTGTAAAGGAGCTGGCGCTGCTGTGTTAAAAGATGTTCCGGCTATGGTGCGGCTCACCAGGGCTGTTATCAAATCCACACGCCTTCCTGTAACCGTAAAGACCAGGCTTGGCTGGGATGATGATTCAAAAAATATTGAAGAAGTTGCGGAACGCCTGCAGGATGAAGGTATAGGAGCCCTCACCATTCATGGCAGAACAAGATCACAACTATATAAGGGCGATGCAGACTGGACACTGATTGCGAGAGTCAAAAATAATCCGCGAATTAATATTCCCATTTTTGGTAATGGCGATGTTGACAGTCCTGAAAAAGCACTTGAATATAAAAGCCGTTATGGCGTTGACGGAATAATGATTGGCAGGGCGGCTATTGGCTATCCCTGGATTTTCCGGGAGATCAAACATTTCCTGAGAACAGGAAATTATTTGGAAGCGCCTTCTCTTGAAGAAAGAATTGATGTTATCAGACAACATCTGTACAGGTCAATAGAGTGGAAGGGGCCTGTACTTGGTATTCTTGAAATGCGAAGACATTATAGTAATTATCTGAAAGGTATTCCCCATATTAAAGAAGTCCGTAATCAATTGGTTCAGAAAGGCAATCTTGAAGAGATTGAAAATATCCTGGAAAGCTTAAGGCTGAAGGCTGAATGCTTAAGGCTTTCTTACGCTTAAAGCGTAAGGCGTAAAGCGTAAGGCATAAGGCTTAAAGCGTAAGGCGTAAGGCTTAAAGCGTAAGGCATAAGGCTTAAAGCGTAAGGCGTAAGGCTTAAAGCGTAAGGCGTAAGGCATAAGGCGTAAGGCATAAGGCGTAAAGCATAAGGCGTAAAGCGTAAAGCGTAAGGCGTAAAGCGTAAAGCGTAAGGCGTAATGCTTAACGAGGTGTATGATGGATGGTTTATGTTGTATCTGAAATTCCATTAACTATAAACCATTAACCATATACCTAAACGTTTGGCCTTACGCCTTATGCCTTACGCTTTACGCCTTACGCTTTACGCCTTACGCTTTACGCTTTACGCCTTACGCCTTATGCCTTACGCTTTACGCCTTCAGCTTATTGAATTCTTCTAATTGCTCCGTATATTTTGATGCTCGTTTTGCGGCTATAAAATCTGCTATGAAAAGTTCGGCTGCCATCAAAGTAAGGGTGATCCCAAGGCCCATCCAGAAATTTTTTCCTTCCGGATTTCGAAAAAGTATAAACAGGATAAATCCAACCAGGATCAATCCGACTTCGATGCCTCTATAGATCAAAAAATTTGTCTGGACCTTTCGCATCCGTGTGAGTTCAACAGTTTTCAACTGGTCGGGATTCATATCATACGCATATACCTGGTTGATGCGCTGATCGTCGCTTTTTATGTATACTGCATAGCCGGCGACAGACTGAACAAGACCAAGAACCAACAACGGAATGGCTGCACCCCTGAAAACATGCGTTTTTGCAATAAAATAAAAAATCAGCGCCAGCGTGATGGCGGCTATTCCGATAACCAGGAAAACCAGGCTCTCCTGTTTTTCAGCAATAAAATACTTTTCAATATCGGTCTTATTGAGCATGATAATTCTGCCATTTAAATATAACCATATCCGTTTAGTTTACAGCTGCTTATTTTTACAAAAATTTTCTATGTACCGTTGCCTGATTCCTGCCTTTCTTTATATTGTTTTATCAGGTTGTTCTGCCAATAATGTTAAGGTGGATGACAGCCTGAAGACATATTTTGATTCTGCCGGTGTTCAGGGATGTTTCGCCTTATTTAGTAATGGAGAAAATAATTTCATCATATATAACCTTCCCCGTTACCGTGATAGTTCCTTTACTCCCGCTTCCACTTTCAAAATTGTAAATTCTCTGATCGGAATCCAAACGGGTGTTATCAGGGATGAAAACATGGTGATCAAATGGGATGGTGTAAAGCGATGGAATAATGACTGGAATAAGGATCTCACAATGAAAGAAGCATTTGCCGTTTCAGCCGTTCCTTATTACCAGGAAGTGGCCCGGCGTATTGGCCGTGATACCATGAAATTATGGATCGATAGTCTCGGTTACGGAAACAAGGATATAAGCGGTCCCATTGATTCCTTCTGGCTAAATAACCATTTGAAAATAAAACCGGACGAAGAACTGGGGCTGGTTAAAAAATTATACTTCGATCAGCTTCCTTTCTTTAAACGTACGCAGGATATAGTGCAATCTGTTATGTTACGGGAACAGAATTCTAACTATAAACTATATTATAAAACAGGCTGGGGTTTCCCGGGAGAGGGCCGTGAGCTGGGATGGGTTGTAGGCTGGATCGAAGAAAATAAACATCCCTATTTTTTTGTGCTCAATATTGAGTCAACTGTGCCAAAAAGAGTAATTGAGGTAAGGATTAAAATGTTAAAAGACATCCTGGCTCATTTGGGATTTTTTAACGGAAAGAAATGAATCGGGCGGTGTGTGTTTATTATCTTGCAAAGAACTATCAGAGTGTGAGAGTGTGAGAGTGTGAGAGTGTGAGAGTATAAGAGTATAGGAGTATAAGAGTATAAGAGTATGATGAGTTAGAATTAATAATTAATAATTTATAATTAATAATTAGTCTTGCATTTCCAGCACCCGGAATATTTTATAGGACTGATCCTGATACCGCTACTAATTTTTCTTTATTACCAGTTACTCGGCTGGAAGAAAAAACTTGGTAAGAGGATTGGTGATCCGGCACTGGTGGCCCTCCTTGTAAAATCATTTTCATCCCGCAAATACCTTTTGAAATTTATTTTGATTTGTGTCGCGGTATTTTTCCTGGTTGCCGGATTGGCTAATCTGCGTGCAAGAGGCAGTGAAGAAAATATATCACGTCAGGGTGTGGATGTAATGATCGTGCTGGATGTTAGCAAAAGTATGCTGGCGCAGGATGTGAAACCCAGCCGTCTTGATAAAGCCAAACAGCTTTTATACCGGCTCATTGATCATTTGCAGAATGACCGTATCGGGATGATTTTATTCGCAGGCAGAGCTTATATGCAAATGCCCCTCACAACCGATCACGGAGCGGCTAAGCTTTATATTTCTGAAGCAGGTCCGGATGCTGTTCCAACCCAGGGAACTGTTTTTGCTGAAGCTCTCACGATGGCCAACAATTCTTTCAACCAGAACGAACATAAATATAAAGCCGTGGTATTGATCTCTGACGGGGAAGATCATGATCCGGACGCACTGAAAGTTGCAAAACAAATGGCCGATGACGGCGTTATGGTAAATACAGTGGGCATTGGTTCACCGGAAGGATCCATAATTATCGATCCCGAAACAAAGCAACCAAAAAAAGATAATCAGGGAAATATTGTCATTTCAAAACTCAATGAACAGGAATTGACGGGTATTTCGGATGCAACCAATGGAATATATATTCATCTGGAAAACCTTGAAGATGCTACCATCACACTATCCCAGCGGCTGGACAGTATTGAAAAAAGGGCCTTGGCAGATTCGGAATTCGTCAATTTCAAAAACTATTTCCCATGGTTCATCGGTTTCGCGGGAGTCCTGCTGATACTGGAATTATTTATCCCTGAAAGAAAAAGAAAAATTGCTTAAAAACAGATTATCCATATTAGTGCTTTTCACCCTGTTCAGTTGTTCTTATGTAAGAGCACAGACGACAGACGCGCTGATCCGACGGGGGAACCGCTTTTATAATAAACAGGAATACGACCAGTCGCAAACAAATTATGAAAAAGCATTAAAAAAATCACCCGGAAATCCCGACGCTTCTTTCAACCTGGGAGATGCATTATACAGGAAGAACGATTATGATAAAGCCGCGGGTTCATATGATGATGTACTGCAATCCAAAGCAGACGAGAACACAAGGCAAAACGCCTATTATAATAAAGGCGTTGCCATGATCCGTCAGAAAAAAATTGATGAGAGTATTGATGCCTGGAAAAATGCTCTCCGATTGAACTCTGCCGATAGTGATGCCAGGGAAAATCTGGTAAAAGCCCTTCTTGAAAAAAAGAAACAGGAACAGCAGGAACAACAGAATAAAAAAGACAAATCAGACAAGAAGAAATCGGACGATAAACAAAAAAATGATCAGAATAAACCCGACAATAATCCCAAACCTCAGCAAAGCAAATTATCTAAACAACAGGTTGAGCAATATCTAAAATCCCTGGAACAAAGAGAAAAAGATGTTCAGGACAAAATGAACCAGAATAAAACACATACTCTGAGCCAGCCTGAAAAAGACTGGTAAAATAACAAGTATGGGAGTATGGGAGTATGGGAGTATGGGAGTGAGATGCTTTTTGTAATTTTACATATTATTCATCAACCATTTCAATGCAATTATACACTCATTCTCTCACTGAATATAAAAGGCTGAAAACAGTTCCTGTTACAGTGGGGGATCTTATTTTGGGTGGCGATGCGCTCATACGTGTGCAGACCATGACAACATTCGATACTATGGATACGGTTAAGACTGTAGAACAATCAATCCGCTGCATTGAGGCTGGTGCTGAACTAATCCGGATTACAGCACCCAGTAAATCGGAAGCAGAAAACCTTTTAAATATTAAAAACGAAATCAGGAAAAGAGGATATAAGACTCCCCTGGTGGCGGATATTCATTTTACTCCCAATGCTGCCGAAATTGCTGCACGCATCGTTGAAAAAGTCAGGATAAATCCGGGTAACTACGCCGACAAAAAAAAGTTTGAGTTCATTGAATACAGTGACTCAGATTATATGGAAGAAATTGAAAGAATCCACGACCGGTTTATTCCACTCATCAGGATTTGTAAGGAATATGGTACAGCTATGCGAATTGGCACAAATCACGGATCATTAAGTGATCGGATAATGAGCCGGTATGGCGATAGTCCAACGGGTATGGTGGAAAGTGCCATGGAATTTCTCCGCATCGCGAGAAGTGAAAACTATCATCAGATTGTGCTGAGTATGAAATCGAGTAATCCGCTGGTGATGGTAGAAGCGTACCGACTCCTCGTAAAGACTATGCAGGATGAATTTAACCTGATCTATCCTTTACATATCGGCGTAACAGAAGCCGGCGATGGAGAAGATGGCAGAATCAAATCAGCTATTGGAATCGGCACACTGCTGGAAGATGGTATCGGTGATACCATACGGGTATCCCTGACCGAAGATCCCGAATTTGAAATTCCCGTTTGCCAGGATATTGTTGCACGTTATACTTCAAGACAAAAGGGGTCAGACATAGTACCCATTGAAAAAATACCTTATTCACCATTTGAATATACAAGAAGAAAAACCCGCACTGTTTATAATATTGGCGGAACACATGCGCCAGTGGTAGTGGCTGATTTTATGCATGAAGCATCCATTACTCCGGAATCTCTTGAGCGCATTGGATACGAGTACGATCTGATTACGGATAAATGGAACATCAGAGATGCTGCTGCAGACTATATTTATTCAGGGAATAAAATACCTGATTTTAACCTGCCGGGAACCTGTAAAATAATTTGTGATTATGAAGCCTGGAACAAACTGATTGAAAAGACAACCAGTGCCGGAGAAGAAAAATATTTCCCCTTATTCACTCAGGATCAGTTAAGAGAAACTTCAGCCTGGTCACCAACAATGAATTTTTTAAGTTTGAATTCGAATCAGGCAATCCATCCTGATTTATTCAGACTGCTGGAAAAAGTTCCGGGACTGATTCTTGCCCTTTATTCTGATAATGAAAACCCGGTATTGGATACCAGGCGTTTTATAATGGAACTTATGAACCGGAATCTGGATATCCCGGTTATCCTCGCAATAGAATGTTCAGAAAGCACCATCGACAGGCAGCTTATTCATTTTGCCGTGGAAGCCGGCGCCTTGCTGGTTGATGGCATGAGCGACGGGATCTGGCTGATCAATGACCCAAAAAAAATCAAGAATGTCCAAGTAAGCGGAAGAACTTATCTGAATGCAAAAAACAATCATCAGTTTTTGAACAATACGTCATTCTCCATTCTCCAGGCTGCAAGAACAAGGATTTCGAAAACAGAATATATTTCATGCCCTTCCTGTGGCAGAACCCTGTTTGATCTCCAGGAAACAACAGCGAAGATCCGGTCTTTAACGAGTCACCTTAAGGGGTTGAAGATTGCGATCATGGGTTGTATCGTGAACGGTCCAGGAGAAATGGCAGACGCTGATTTTGGCTATGTGGGAAGTGGTCCGGGAAAAATCACGTTATACAAAGGAAAGGAAGTAATGAAACGAGGCGTGAACAGCGAGACGGCCGTTTACGAACTAATCCAATTGTTGAAAGAAAATAATGTTTGGGTGGAGGCGGAAGAAAGTGTGAGGGTGTGAGAGTGTGAGAGTGTGAGAGTGTGAACATCTTCTACATTATAATTAATAATTTAATTTCCCCATTTTTCATTTTCTACAATTTCACATTCACCACATTATCCTTAAGCCAAAGGCTTAAGGATGTATGCCCCCTCATTAATATTCATCACATAACAATCCGGAATTTTTCCAAATTGCAATTCATATTTTTTCTGGATATCCAGGATAAAACTTTCTTCAGCATGATGATCTACCAGGGTAATTATGCATCCGCCAAATCCACCGCCCATTTGTCTCGCTCCTTTTACTCCATTTAATTTATTTATTTCATTTACGAGGAAGTCAGATTCTATGCAACTCACTTCATATTCTTTGCTCAGTCCTGCGTGTGAAGCATACATTAATTTTCCAAACGCATCGAGATCATTATTTTTGAGATCTTCACAACCATCGAGCAGACGCTGATTTTCTTCCACAATAAAATGGCATCTTTTATATACGGTTTCATCCAGCTCAGCTTTGTGTTCTTCAAGAAGTCGTGGCTGCAGGTCACGTAAAGAATGCATGGCAGGCTCATATTTTTTAAGAACCGCAACACCTTCTTCGCATTGCTGACGTCGAAGATTATATTCGGAAGATGCGAGTGAGTGGCTGACCATTGAATTCACCAGGATGATCCGGATATCAGGAAAGTCAAATGGAATATATTCGTATTCCAGACTTCGGCAATCCAGTTTCATCAGGTGACCGGCCTTCCCATGCAGGCTCGCAAAGGGATCCATGATACCACATTGAAGACCGGCAAAACGGTGTTCTGTCTTCTGCGCCAACAGTGCGATTTGCATTCCGGATAAGCCCAATTGAAAAAATTCATTGAGTGCTAAACCGAATGCGGAACAGAGTGCCGCAGAAGAACTCATACCAGCACCAATTGGCACATTGCCGGAGATTAAAATATCCATCCCTTCCGGCAGGTGTTTTTCAGGCATGATCATATAGATCATTCCCAATAAATAGGTAGGCCAACCCTTTACAGGACGCATATGATCCAGCTCAAAAGAAAAGCTCTCCCCGAATCCCGGAGCAACCAGGTTCAGCTTTTTATACTGGTTTGGTGCCATGGCTATATATATATGCCTGTCTATAGCGCCCGGCAGCACAAAACCCTGATTATAATCTGTATGTTCACCGATGAGGTTCACCCTGCCTGGTGCGGAAGCAATCAGGCAATCTTTTCCGAAATATTGTTGAAATTGCCTTTCGATATCCATTATCATCTTCGAAATTAAACACATTACAAATGTCCTTTACTATAACGCGCGAAAGGGATGAAGACCTGGACCTTTTACAGATTACCGATTTTACAACCGGAATCCAGGTAAGAATCCTGCCCCAGGCAGGCGCCCTTTTACATGAATTCTCCATTCCTTTAGGAAATCGCAGAATCCAGGTTATAGATAATTACAATAATCTTGCTGACCTGAAAAAAAATCTTACATCCTCATATAAAAGCGCCAAGCTTTCCCCATTTGTATGCCGGATTTCAGAAGGCAAATATAAATTTGAAGGCAGCTCTTTTGAATTTCCGGACAAATTTAATGACGGTTCTTCAATACACGGCATTCTTTCTGACAAGCCCTTTACCATCCTGGAGAAAAAAGTTCTGGAGGATCAGGCATTTATATTACTTGAATATCATTATAAAAAAGAGAACCATGCCTATCCTTTTGAATATTTAATACAAGTAAAATATACATTAAAAAAAGCCGGGAGGTTATATCTGCAAACAACGGTGAAAAATCTTTCTTCCGGGCGCATACCCATGGCCGATGGATGGCACCCCTATTTTAGCCTGGAAGGAAAAGTTAATGACTGGTTATTATCCTTCCACTCCATTAAGAACCTCGCATTTAATGAAAACCTGATTCCCACCGGAGAAATAATTGAGACGGATACATTTTATTCACCAAGGCTTATAGGAAATGAGAAATTTGATCATTGCTTTTTGCTGGAGCCTGATCCGGATTTTCCTGCTGCAACATTGGAAAATCCTGCAAATGGTCTTCGCCTGAGTTTTTTCCCCGATATGAGCTATCCTTATCTCCAGATCTATACACCAGACAACAGGAACACCATCGCAATAGAAAACCTGAGTTCAGCGCCCGATTCTTTTAATAACGGGATTGGACTATTATTATTAGAGCCTGGCGATTCTCAAAGTTTTACAGTGTTATATCAACTGGAATTCCGTTAAACTTGTACCTTGCTTCATAATATCAATAATGAAACGACTGAAATACTTTCTCACTGCTGCCTGCATGTTTTTTCTGGCAGGCTGTTTTGAAATCAATGAAGATGTTGACGTACATGCAGATGGATCAGGTGTATACTCAGTCCATACAGATATGAGCCAGCTTCTTCAGGCAATGCAGAGCTATCTTGGTAAAGAGGAAATGGATAAGCAAATGCCTGATAAAAATATTGATACAACGGTTATGATGAGAACAATGCTGGATACCGTTCAAAATATTTCAGCAGAAAACAAAGCCCTGATCAAAAACGGCACCGTACATCTTCTGCTTAATCTGGAGAAGAAGGAATTTAAAAGCGATATCGTTATTCCGTTTAAAAGTCTCGGGGATTTACAGAAATTGTATAATTCCATGAACAATCAGTCACTCGGATTTAACCAATTATTTAAGGGCATGGCAGGAAAACCCGACACTACTTCTTCCGGAAATGAAAATGGAATGCCGGATATGAACCAGTTTAATGCTATTTATGATTTTGTATGTCATGATGGTCTTATTTCCCGGAAACTGAATCCTGAAAAGTGGAAAGCCCTGCAACAGTCTCCTCAGCTTGCACAAATGAAAGATGCGGGCAGTATGGGTATTTCAATACCTTATACCCTTACCATTGCTATTCCACGGCCTCTTAAGAAAATAGATAATAGTCTGGCTAAAATTTTCCCCGACAGGAAAAAAGTCATTATTCAATACAACCTGATTGAAGTATTCGACCACCCCGAAAAATTCGAATACACCATCGTTTATTAGGAAAGAATCATGCTAAGAAAAACGGATTTCCTTGTTGTCGGATCAGGCATTGCCGGCCTTACATACGCATTGAAAGTTTCCAAAGCCTGCCCTGATCAGCATGTTCTTGTAATCACAAAAACGATTGCTGATGAGACCAATACCAAATATGCGCAGGGTGGCATTGCCGGAGTAACAGATTTTGAAAATGACAGTTACGATAAACATATTGAAGACACCCTGATTGCGGGTGACGGACTATGCAACCCGAAAATTGTGGAGATTGTTGTGAAAGAAGGTCCACAGCGTATTCAGGAAATGATTGAATGGGGTGCAGAATTCGACAAGGATGAGGAAGGAGCTTTTAAAAAAGGCAGGGAAGGCGGCCACTCTGAATTCCGCATCCTTCATCATAAAGACGTTACAGGAAAAGAAATGGAGCGCGCATTATTACAAACAGTCGCCTCACAGAAAAATATCGAGATCATCAAACATTGTTTCGTTGTAGATATCATCACCCAGCATCACCTGGGTTATCTCGTTACCAAATCCACACCCAATATAGAATGCTATGGCATTTATGCCCTGGACATGAAAGAAAACAGGATCATAAAGATTTTATCCCGCATCACCGTATTTGCTACCGGTGGCAATGGTCAGGTTTATCGCACAACAACCAATCCGGTAATTGCAACGGGTGATGGAATAGGAATGGTTTATCGTGCCAAGGGGAGAATTGAAAATATGGAATTTATCCAGTTTCATCCTACTGCACTTTATCAGCAGGGTGTGAGCCCTTCTTTTCTCATTACAGAAGCAGTAAGGGGAGACGGAGCCATTCTCCGAAATAAAAACGGAGAAGCGTTTATGGGGCGGTATGATGAAAGAAAAGATCTTGCTCCACGTGATATTGTTGCAAGGGCCATCGACAGTGAAATGAAAAAAGGCGGAACGGAGCATGTGTACCTGGATTGCCGCCATATGGATATGACGAAATTCGTGGAACATTTTCCCAATATTTATGAAAAATGTTTATCAGCAGGTATTGATGTGGCAGCGCAAATGATTCCTGTTGCTCCTGCTGCGCATTATAGCTGCGGTGGAATTAAAACGGATGAATGGGGACATACTTCTATCCGGAATCTCTATGCCTGCGGTGAATGCGCATCCACCGGACTACATGGTGCAAACAGGCTGGCCAGTAATTCCCTTCTGGAAGCGATGGTATTTGCACACCGTTGTTACCTGGATAGTGTTGAAAGAATTGAGACACTGGATTTCCGCGATGATATTCCTGACTGGAATGCAGAAGGAACCACCGCTCCCGGCGAAATGATATTAATCACCCAGAGTATTAAAGAACTTCAGTTACTGATGAGTGATTATGTAGGTATCGTGCGAACCAATATTCGTCTCATCCGTGCTTCGAAAAGACTGGATCTTCTGCATGAAGAAATTGAAGCGCTTTATGAAACCACTTTAGTCTCTCCCCAGCTTTGTGAAGTAAGAAATCTGATAACAACGGGTTACCTGGTCGTAAAAGGTGCACAGTTCAGAAAAGAAAGCCGGGGACTTCACTTCAATACCGACTATCCCTATAAGAGCAGTCTGGTACAAAATATTGTACTCTGATGAAGGCTATGATACTCGCCGCGGGACTGGGTACCCGTTTTAAACCATGGACGGATAAGCATCCTAAGGCGCTCGCACTTGTAAATGGCAAGACACTCCTGGAAAGAAATCTGCTTTATCTGCAATCATTTGGAATCAAAGATGTATTGGTTAATGTGCACCATTTCGCGGATCAGATAAGACATGCCATCATCGTAAATGACGGATGGGGCAGCAATATTTCGATCAGTGATGAATCGAACGAAGTGCTTGAAACAGGAGGAGGTCTTAAGAAAGCCGCAGGCTATTTTGATGAAGGATCTTTTATTCTGATGAATGCCGATATTCTTACAGACCTCGATCTGAAAATAATGATTTCATTCCATGAAAAATATAAACCGCTGGTAACCCTCGCAGTAACGGATAGAAATTCCTCCCGTTATTTTCTCTTCGATCAAAACGATCAGCTTTGTGGCTGGCGAAATAAAAAGTCGGATGAAGAAATAATTTCAATTCAGGGTTCTTTGCTTACAGAAAAAGCATTCAGCGGTATTCATATTATCTCACCCGAAATATTTCCCCTCATTCACCAGCAGGGGAAATTTTCGATCGTGAATGTTTACCTGGAACTCGCCGCAGCCCATACGATCCTGGGCTTCGATCATTCAGGTTCAAAGCTGGTGGATGTGGGTAGGCTGGAAGCGATTGCTGTTGCGGAGAAATTGTTTATTTAATTTTTACCTTCAACCAAAAGTAAATCAGTAAAAAAACTTTCTTCAATTGGTTTTTGTTTTATTTTCCTGACAAAGTAAATGTAAAGCCCAATCGTTATCAGATTGACATATACTGAGATTTCATTGGATGCAATGTAATAGTCCGTTAATCGGGCACTAAAAAAACTCGCACGAATCTTAAATATCCAATCCGGTGTATCTGAAAAACCGACCCCTATATACGCATAATAGTAATTTATAAATGCAAAACCCAGAACATAAATCTGAATGCATTGTGTAAGCAATGAAATTTCCACCATCCGGATACAGGATTTTTCCTTTGGAGAAAACCAATAAAAAAAACCACTTATGAAATAATAAATATAGATAAAGACCCCCACCAGGCCGGATAATCCGGGTTCAACAATAAAGCTCACACTAAATAAGTAAGAGATAGGAACGAATATTGAACTGATCAGGAAAATTGCATAAAATTTCTCGAATGGTAAATGCCTTTTCTTTCTGGAAAGATCGTTCATGAGAAAAAGATAAAGATACTAGTTCTTCCAGTCCTTTGCCTCCTGTTCAATATGATGAACCTCGACGCTGACACCGAATTTATTTTTCAGATGACGCGATAACGAATCGGCGGCATAAACACTGCGATGCTGTCCGCCGGTGCAGCCAAAATTCACCATCAGACTTTTAAATCCGCGGTTTATATAATCTTCAACAGAAATATCCACCAGGTCAAAAACACTGTTGAGGTATTCAGGCATTTTAGTTTGTTGCTCCAGGAAATCTTTTACTTCCTTATCTCTTCCCGTTTTGGATTTAAATGCTTCTATGCGACCGGGATTTAAAATAGCACGACAATCAAAAACAAATCCTCCGCCATTCTTACTCTCGTCTGCCGGAATAGATTTTTTATAGGAGAAGCTGTTGATATGAACGATCAGCGGCGTGTCTGCATTCGCGCGGGGAGGTATAAACCTTTCAATAATATGATCCTCCACGATCAGGTTTAGAATTCTTTCAAATTCAGGAATCGTTCCACCCATAGGATATTGATGCAGGAAGGAACGAAGATTTTTTAATCCGAGCGGAATACTCACCAGAAAATGCGCCTTTCTTTCAAACAATCCCCGAAATCCATATGCACCAAGAACCTGCATAAGACGAATGAGAACATATCCATGGTATTGCTGTACAAATTCTTTTTTGTTAAACAGTGTTCCCAGTTCAGCTTCCACACAATCCATATAATATTCCAAAAGTTCCAGTTTCCACGCTTCACTCAACTCTGCCTTAGCCTGCCATAACATGGATGCCACATCGTATTGCATGGCTCCCTTCATACCACCCTGGTAATCGATGAAATGTACTTTATCATTTTCGATCAGGATATTGCGGCTTTGAAAATCACGGAACATAAAATATTTATACTTTGTGTCGCCGAGCAGGGAAGAGAATGTTTCAAAATCAGCTATCAGTTTTTCCTTATCGTAAGGAAGCTGAAGTGTGTCGAGAAAATAATATTTAAAATAAAGCAGGTCGCTCATGATTGCTTTTTCCCCAAACTCGGCTGAAGTCAGACTCCAGTTTTCATAATCCATTCCTTCATCGCCCCTGATCTGCAAATGAGCCAGTTCTTTCAGACTTTGTTTGAATAATTCATATACCTCGTTTGAAGGACCGGATTGCTCAAGCCTGTTCAATAAAGAAATATCACCAAAATCTTCCTGAATATAAATGGTGCCTTCGGTATTAACGGCATAGATCTCCGGTACGGGGCATTCCTTCTTTTTAAAATGACGGCTAAACCTAATGAAACTTAAATTCTCTTTTATATTAATACCATATGTTGCTATAAAAGATTTTGAAACAGTAAGGATCCGGTAATAAATACGAATACTGCCGGATTGGGGGATTTTGTTGATGGAAAGAATGGGTTCTTTACTAAAACCGGCAAACAGCTTACTGATTGATTCGTTGATATGATCCATATGTAATCATGAAACTACAAAAAGCTATTCAACAACAGTAATCTCCGGCGTCGTCGCCGGTTTACGCTTCATAGCGCTTTCCTGGTGGGCAGTGATCAGCTCAGCCAGAAGGGCCGTCCAACCTGTCTGGTGACAGGCACCAAGTCCCATTCCTGTATCACCGTGAAAATATTCGTAGAAAAGATTTAAATGTTCGTTACCGGGCTGCTGATAAAACCAGTTATACTTTCCATACTGCGGAATGCTGCCTGTTTCATCCGGCTGGAAAAGGCTGATCACGCGTTGGGTAAGAAAATCTGCCACTTCTTCCAGATTCATATAAACTCCTGATCCAACAGGACATTCAACTTTTAAAGCATTACCATAAAAAATCCCATATTTACGAATGGACTGAATGATGAGGTAGTTGATTGGCATCCAAACGGGTCCGCGCCAATTAGAATTTCCGCCAAAAAGGTTAGAAGTTGAATCGCCCGGATCGTACTGGATATTATAATCGATATTATCGATCCGTACAGAGTAAGGATTTTTTTTGTGGTATTTTGAAAGCGCCCGAATACCTCCTGGTGACAGGAATTCGTCTTCATTCAGCAATCGTTCCAACAGGCTTACAAGGCGATCGCGGGGAACGAGTGAAAGCAGGATGGTATCACCATCCGTTTTTTCTTCATTGGGCCAGAATTTATTATTCTTAAGCCGGTAGTTTTCAAACCAGCTGATCCGTTTTTGAAAATCTGAAAGTTTATCCAGCTTTTTCTTTTCAATAATTGAAACGGCGAAAAGGGTAGTTATACCTACAATAGAATGAATACGAAGTTGCAGGGGAGGGGATCCCGCGATGGCGAGTGTATCATAAAAAAACCGGTCCTCTTCATTCCACATACCGTGTTCATTCAACGCTTCTGCGATCAATACAAACTGTTCAAAGAATTTCGTGGCTGTATCTTCAAATGTGACATCCTTCATGGCAATTTCCAATGCCATATCCATCATATTCAGCGCATACATCCCCATCCAGCTGGTTCCGTCTGCCTGTTCAAGCTGCATCTGACCCGGAAGTTCAATACTCCTGTTAAATACCCCGATGTTATCCAGGCCAAGGAATCCGCCTTCGAACATATTGTTTCCGTTGGTGTCCTTCCGGTTGATCCACCAGGTAAAATTGATCAGTAGTTTCTGAAAAATTCTTTTCAGGAAATCGATATCGTAATGACCTGTTTTTTCTCCTTCAATCCGGTAGACAGATAATGCCGCCCAGGCCTGCACCGGAGGATTCACATCGCTGAAATTCCATTCGTATGCAGGTAATTGTCCGTCGGGTTTCATATACCATTCCCGCATGATGAGCAGGAGCTGGTTTTTTGCAAAACCAGGATCCACCATACTCATAGGAATACATTGAAAAGCCATATCCCATGCGGCATACCAGGGATATTCCCACTTATCAGGCATGGCAATGATGTCCTGGTTTTTCAAATGTTTCCAATCATGGTTCCTGCCAAACTTTTTTCCATCATTCACCGGTGTAATGCCATCGCTTGTAGTAAGCCATTTTTCCACGTCAAAATGATAATATTGTTTACTCCACAATAAGCCGGATAATGCCTGGCGCTGCAACAACATGAATTCAGGATCTGTGTCGGGATGAAGGATTGCCTTGTAAAAAGCATTCGCTTCTTCTTTTCGCACTTCGAATACTTTTTTAAACCCGACTGTAAATGGATTTGCGATCGATTTATTGGACAGGCGCAGATATATACTTTCTGTTTTTCCCCCATCCAGCCTTATCTTATAAACCGGAGAAAACTTGGTTCCGTTTTTTCTTTTACGCAGCGCATCCAGGTTTTCACCTTTGATCAGCGCATTATGAAATGCATCTTTCACCCAGGGTGTTTTATTGGGCTGTCCCAAAACTTTTTCCCTGTTGGTTTCATTTTCAGTAAACCATTTATCCTTCGGAGTTTGAAAATATAGATAATAGTCACCGAGACGGTGATGCGAAGCTTTTACAGAGTTCTTATTTCTCAGGCTGATTTCAGGCTTTGTTTCAGGATCATCATTCCATTTGTTATAGAACCATAAAGTCGGCAATACGGTTATGTCTGCCGCTTTATGATATCGATTTGTTATATCGATCTTAATAAAAATATCATAGGAATTCTGCTTGGCATAAGTTACCAGCACATCGAAATATTCATCGTCATCGAAAACACCTGTATCCAGGATTTCATATTCGGGTTCCAGTTTTGTGCGAAGACGGTTTTCCTGAAGGAGTTGCTGATATGGAAAAGCCTGCTGCGGATACTTATACAGGTACTCCATATAATAATGTGTTGGAACATTATCAAGGTGATAATATAATTCCTTCACGTCCTCACCATGATTGCCCTGATTGTTCCCCAATCCGAATAATCTTTCTTTGAGGGTGTTGTCCTTACCATTCCAAAGGGCAATGGCAAAACAGAGGTTTTGGAAAAAATCCGAAATACCCGCGAGTCCGTCTTCTCCCCATTCGTATTGACGGCAATGAGCATGATCGTATGGAAAATAATTCCATGCGTCCCCATAGGGACCATAATCTTCTCTCACAGTTCCCCATTGCCGTTCGCTCAGATAAGGGCCCCACTGCTCAAGTGGTATTTTTTTAAAAGAATTTATTATTAATCTCTTCTGCTCAATGGTCATAAAGTAGGGTTAAAATTACGGATTAGTTTTTTAATGAACCCATCGGAGACCATATACTGGTATTGTTTTTGAATCTATTGATTGGTAGAATATTTAAATTTCTAAAAAATAAGGTATGGGAAAGTTAAGCGGTAAAAAAGTTGCTATTCTTACTGAGAATGGCTTTGAAGAAATTGAATTAACCAGCCCAATGAAAGCTTTAAAAGAAGCCGGAGCAGTCGTACAAATTGTTTCTCCTCAAAAACAGAAAGTGCGTGCCTGGGATCGTGATCACTGGTCGATTGATCTAAAAGTGGATGTTCCGCTCGATGAAGCAAATGTGGACGATTATGATGCGCTTCTGATTCCAGGAGGTGTTATTAATCCAGATCGGATGCGTGTAAATCCTGATTGTGTGGATTTTGCTCAACAATTTCTGGAAGAACAAAAACCTGTTGCAGCTATTTGTCACGGACCCCAGTTGTTAATTGAAACCGGATTGATAAGAGGAAAGAATATAACATCATTCCCTTCTATCAGGTCCGATCTGGAAAATGCGGGTGCACATTGGTTAGATGTTGAGGTTGTAACAGACGACAAGATAACTACCAGCAGAAGTCCAAAAGACCTGGAGGCTTTTAACAAAAGGATCATTGAAGAATTCGCTGAAAGTAATTTTGCGAATTCCTATGTTTTATAATTCTACCCATTCAATATATATAGTACTCTTATCGTAAAAAAGAACCACCTCAGGGTGGTTTTTTTCATTGGTATTTCAGAGAAAGGTTATACAGAATTTTTTCTGATGCACTGTCGAAAGCCCGATAAGATGAATCCTGCAACCAGTGCCGGCGGAAAGATGTTACTGCAGCCATACTGTCTTTTAAATTATATCCTATTATGCGTAAAGCCAGATAGTCATTAAAGCCTGCAGGTACGATCATGCCTGTCGTGTCGCTGTACCAGTCGCCAAAACCGTGATCCGCCAGGAGTTTCCAGGGAAATCGCCAGTTGGGATCCACTTTTCTGCCGGGTGCAATATCACCATGACCAATAAAATTCTCCTGCGGAATTTTATATTTTGTTTTCAGTGAATCAAGCAGGATGAGCAGGCTGTTTATCTGGGGATCTGTAAATGTTTCATATCCGTTATTGTCCAGTTCAATTCCTATGCTGGACGAATTGATATCGGAATTATTCCCCCATTTACTTAATCCCGCCTGCCAGGCACGGAGGTAATCATTCAGCATATGATGAACCGTTCCATCTTTACAAATTACATAATGAGCACTCACCTGTAACTTTTTAACTGTAAATGTATGCAGGGTTTCAGGACAGCCGTTCTGGGCCGTATGATGAATAATTACAAAATTTGGTTTGCGTAAATCAAAATTGACTGTGCCGATAAATGGAGAATCCTGTAAAGGAAAATAATCAGCCGGGGGCTGCTGAATCTGTTTACCAAGATCTTTTACCTGGTGCTTATACATCTTATTGGATTCCTTATATGGATTGTGGCTGCAACCGAGAATGATAATATAAAAGACGAGGAGAATTCTTTTTGGCATGCTACAAATTTAAGGGGAAGATCTGGTTAGCCGTTGGCCGCTGACCGTTGTGCGTTAAGCGTTAAGCGTTAAACGTTCTGCGTTAAGCATTCTACGAGGCATATTCTTTGCATCATATCAAAAAAAGCTTTCAATTAATAATACCATGGTAGATAAAAATATTCAGTTTATAACATTCACAATCTCAATTGAAAAGAGACTATTCGGAATCATAATAACCATATTAGGTATCACGGGTCTCCTTTTGGCTTCTTACAAATTAATGCAGGGCAGTACAGCAGCCAACCACAGCGTCATGATGGTGGCTGTCTATGGTTTCCAGGGAATAGTTTTCTTTTTTTCCGGAATCGGTTTGATCCGGAATACACAGGATCTGACGAACCTCAGAAACGTACAGGATCTGCCAAACCATAGTTCAATAAACGAACATGGAAAATTAATAAATTTTGAAGGATCCCGTCAGGAACTAAAGGAGAAGATAAAAGAATTCTATCCGGAGATCATGGACGCGGATCTTATATTCATGGAAGGCAGGGACGATAAGTTGTTTGAAAAGTCGGCTCTGAAACTTTACACGAATGAAAAAGAGATGAAAAACTGGCTCGAAAGCATATCGGCAGGTTAGAAAAACAACTTCCCTGCGCCTTTCCCCTGGCTAAAAATCTGTTGACTGATTTGCGTTAGGTGTTAAGCGTTACGCGTTAGGCGTGCGAGGCATGCTCTTTGCACTATACCAGGAGACTTATAATGTATACCAGAAAATGAGGGATAGGAATATTCAGTTCATAACAATCTCTTTAGAGTTTATAACAATCACAATGGAAAAACGATTATTCGGGGTCATATTGACCATATTGGGTATCGCGGGCCTCATTTTAGCAGCATATAATTTTGTTCAGGGAAATACCTCAACAAACCATAGTGCCAAGTCAGTCACTGTTTATGGTATACTTGGATTACTTTTCTTTTTTGCAGGTATCGGCCTGATCAGGAGCACCAGGGATCTGACGAATAATGGGAGTTGATGGTCGATGGTTGGCGGTTGACGGTTGGCGGTTGGCGGATGATTATGAAAATAAGGTTCTGACTTATAGTTTTGAAATCTACATATTGCGACGGTATTGTCCTCCCACTTCATACAGCGCATGGGTAATTTCACCGAGACTGCAGTATTTCACGGTTTCCATGAGACAGGTAAAAAGATTTTCATTTTGAACCGCTGCATTCTTTAAGTTTTGCAGAGCAGTCGCGGACTTGTCTTTATTTATTTTTTTAAATTGGTTGAGGTTATTGATCTGCGATTCTTTTTCTTCCGGTGTGCTGCGGATGATTTCATTAGGAATAATGGTTTTAGATCCTCCGTTTTTCAGGAAAGTATTCACACCGATTATAGGCAGCTCTCCACTATGTTTCCGGCTTTCATAGACCATGCTCTCTTCCTGAATTTTATTCCGCTGGTACATTCTTTCCATTGCTCCAAGTACACCTCCTCTTTCTGTGAGACGGTCGAATTCTTTCATCACCGCTTCTTCCACCAGGTCTGTTAATTCTTCAATCAGAAAAGATCCCTGGATAAAATTTTCCGTTTTTGCAGTACCCAGTTCCCTGTTGATGATTAGTTGGATAGCCATTGCCCGCCGCACACTTTCTTCCGTCGGTGTAGTGATGGCTTCATCATACGCATTTGTATGCAGTGAATTGCAATTGTCATAAATCGCATAGAGAGCCTGAAGCGTGGTTCTTATATCATTGAAATCAATTTCCTGCGCATGGAGGCTGCGTCCGCTGGTTTGAATATGATATTTTAATATCTGGCTGCGTTTGTTCGCTTTGTATTTATATTTCATTGCTTTGGACCATACGCGCCGGGCCACCCTTCCGATCACACTGTATTCAGGATCCATCCCATTACTGAAAAAGAAGGAGAGATTGGGAGCAAACTGATCTATCTGCATGCCGCGGCTCAAATAATATTCCACATAAGTAAATCCATTAGCCAGTGTAAATGCAAGCTGGGTAATAGGATTGGCGCCTGCTTCAGCAATATGGTAGCCTGATATGGAAACACTGTAAAAATTTCTTACTTCATTCTCCAGAAAATATTCCTGCACATCGCCCATGAGTTTCAGCGCGAATTCAGTAGAAAAAATACAGGTGTTCTGTGCCTGATCTTCTTTCAGAATATCTGCCTGTACTGTCCCGCGTACCTGGTGCAGCACTTTTGCTTTCAGCTCCCTGTAAATTTCAGGAGGCAAAACTTCTTCCCCACTGATGCCAAGCAGTTTCAATCCAAGACCATTGTGTCCTTCCGGCAAGCCTGAGGATTCAGCATCATGATATCGCGGGGTTTGTTCGTCTCCAAATTTTTGAAGCAGCTTCTGATTCACTTCATTCCAGATTCCCTTTGATGTAATATATTTTTCACATTCCTGGTCAATGGCCGCATGTAAAAAGAATGCAAGGATCATCGGGGCCGGCCCGTTGATGGTCATGCTCACCGATGTTCTTGAATCGCAGAGATCAAATCCACTGTACAATTTTTTTGCATCATCTACTGTACACACACTTACGCCGCTGTTTCCAACTTTTCCATAAATATCCGGTCGCGGATCGGGATCCTCACCATATAAAGTAACAGAATCAAATGCCGTACTCAGTCTGATGAAATTCTGTGAAGACGACAGATAATGAAATCTATTATTCGTTCTTTCCGGAGAACCTTCTCCGGCAAACATCCTTGTCGGATCTTCTGATTCACGTTTCAGTGGAAATGAACCGGCTGTAAAAGGAAATGAACCTGGCACATTTTCCTGTGCCTGCCAGCGCAGTATGTCCCCCCAGTCTTTGAATTTAGGAAGAAGCAGTTTGGGGATGCGTGTTCCTGATAAACTGGTTGTATAGAGTGACTGCCTGATTTCCTGATTTCTTACATGATATATATATTCATCAGCTTCGTAGGATTTTATTTTATCCGGCCAGTTTTTGATGAGCTTGCGACTGACTGGTGTAAGAAGGTTTTGGTGGTACTCAATTCTTTTTTCCAGTTCCTGCAGGATGGCCTGATTTTCATTACCCTTTTCCATTTCTTGCAAAGCACCCGACAATTTGTATAAGACAGAAGCGATGGCTGACTGATCTTCCACCAGTTTATTATACTCAGCAATGCTTTCGTGAATTTCTCCCAGGTATCTGACACGGGCTGCAGGAATGATTGATTTTTCCCAATGTCCTTTTATTTCCGGCTGAAGAAGTGTAGATAAAAAATTCTTTCCGGAATGTTGATCCGCCAATGTAATCAGTCTCATGAATAAATCCTGCATGCCTGCATCGTTAAATAAAGATGCTGTTGTGGCAACAACAGGAATCTCTGAATCATTTGCATTCCATTTCGCGTGATTGCGCTTGTATTGTTTGCGCACTTCGATTAACGCATCTGCGGCGCCGGGCTTGTCAGATTTATTAATGACAACAACATCTGCATAATCCAGCATATTTATTTTCTCGAGCTGACTGGCGGCACCGTATTCCGGTGTCATCACATACACCGAAATATCACAGAAATTCAGAATAGAGGAGTCGCTTTGTCCCGTGCCAGCAGATTCCAGGAGGATCAGATCGAATTCTTCACTTCGACAAATATCGAGTGACTCCTGCACGTAAGCACTCAACGCTACATCCGTTTCGCGCGTGGCGAGAGACCGCATATACGCTCTGGGGGAATGAATACTATTCATCCGGATGCGGTCACCTAATAAAGCGCCACCTGTTTTTTTCTTTGAAGGATCAACAGAAATAACTGCAATCGTTTTTTCGGGAAAGCCATATAAAAATCTTCTGACGATTTCATCCGTAACGCTGCTTTTTCCGGCGCCGCCTGTACCGGTTAACCCGATGACCGTTGACCGTTGACCGTTGACTGTTAATTCTTTGGCGTTAGGCGTTAGGCGTTGAGCGTTGAGCATTAAGCCATTCTCAGCATGCGTGATCGCTCTTGCGATGCGTCGGATTTCCTTGTATTCTCCGAGGGGAAGTTGACCGTTCCAGTTTTTTTCAGCGGACCAGAATATGCTGTCTCCTGATTGAATTGTTTTTTCTGTTTCGCGAATCACTTCGTCGATCATTCCTTCCAAACCCAAAGCACGGCCATCGTCCGGAGAATAAATCCTGCTGATCCCATGTTCCTGCAACCAATTTATTTCTTTGGGAAGAATGGTTCCTCCCCCACCTCCAAATATTCTGATATGTCCACAACCACTTTCATCCAGTAAGTCCCTGAGATATTTGAAGAATTCGATATGTCCGCCCTGGTAAGAAGTGATCGCAACTGCCTGCACATCTTCTTCGATAGCGGCTTCTGCAATTTCATGAACGCTGCGGTTATGTCCCAGGTGAATGACTTCAACACCCTTTGCCTGCAAAATCCGCCGCATGATATTGATTGCAGCATCATGTCCGTCGAAAAGTGAAGTCGCCGTTACAATCCTTAAGCGCTGTCTGGGATGATTCATAGCCAGGTCTTAATCATCAAATTTAGCTTAAAAAACTAATGAGTGTTAGTTTCTGCCTGTGGCAACGATATACATATCAGGACAGATGAGAATTAATTCAATTTTCTTATCAGTTTTGCAATGGAAGAATCAATCATTGATGAATTCCAAATATTCAAATTCAGATCCATAAGGTAACGAAGCATCATTTCCTGACTTCGATTATGTTTACTTACCTGAATTTTGCAGATTGCTAATAAACCTAATTTTTGTGTAGTATCCGCTTTTGATATTTCTTTATTCATCGAATCAATTTGTGTTCCCATGTAATTCACTTCATCCTGATAAAATCCAGTGCTGTCTGCGTTTTTTTCTATGATCGAGTTAATCAATTGCCCTTGAACCCGGGCAAATTCTCTCATATAGATTGTATCATCTATGATCAGCTGATGTCTTTTATCTATGGAATCAATTCTTATTACTCTGAAAGAATCCAGTTTAATGGTAGAATCATTTTTATTTAAATGTGACAGGAAGTTTGCCTTTAACTGATCTGACAGCCTGGGAGTATTTGATTTACAAGAAAAAAGCAGAACGTAAATCAAAATTGAAAACGTTAATACCCTATTCATTTGTTATAAACTAATTTTGATTTATGTTATTTATTGAGGAGATAAAGATTCGCAGGTTGAAATTTTTAAATACCCGCAGTTAATTTTTGCTCCTTTAAGGTACCATAATAATCCTTACAGATTTTGTTTGAGTTCCGGTAGTGTATCAACAGGGTGCTTGCCTTCGGGATGGGTTCGGGTTGCCTTTCCGAAAACAGGGTAGCCAAAGGGATAAATGTTCCATTCGGATTTGAAGAAATTAGTAAGTTGGGGCAAATGGCCTTTATAGGCTGCTCATAGACTTAATTTTGTATGGATTATATTAGCTGAGTGGAAAGACTTTCTCATACAGTTCATAATTAACGACATGCCGGTATGCATATAGACTCAGAAGTTCATTTCTGGAAATATGGGAAATCCCTGCTGAATTCATTCATCAGGAATAATAAAGTATTACAACAGGATTATCTGCCTGAACATTTAGACCTGAGCCTGAACAGAAATAAAATAGACGGTTGTATCGCAGTGGTTTCAGAAAACGCAGAAGTCGAAACACGCTTTCTCTCCGAACTCGCTGCTACACATCCCCTGATTTCTGCCGTAGTTGGATGGACAGATATGTTTGATCCGAAGTCAGTGGAAAAGATCAGGGAATTTCGGCAATACAATCATATCCGTGGTTACCGGCTCGAATTAAGTAATGACAAATATCCATCCCGGCAGTTGATGGAAATTCTTGCAGAGAATCAATACAGCCTGGATATTTCAATCAGTACGGATACAGACATGGATCGTTTATCAAAATGGATGAATGACTGGCCTGACCAGCAATTTATTTTAAGGGATTGTGCAAATCCTGATGCGAAAAACGCACCTTCCAAGATCTGGGCATCAACTATCCGTGAACTCGCGAAATTTCAAAATCTTTCCTGCAAGCTGTCGGGTTTATTTACGAAAGGCAATCAAAAATCATGGAAGCCGGCTGATTTTTATCCCTTCCTCGAAATTCTATTTGAATCATTTGGATCCGAAAGATTACTTTATGCAAGTGACTGGCCTTTTCTCCTGATCGCAGGTATATATATTCAATGGAAAAGTCTTATAGAGAAATATATGGAGAGGTATACAATCGATGATCAGGACAAAATATTTGGAGAAAATGCATTGCGGATCTACCGGCTCTGAAAAATAATTAACTTGGACCGATGAAGACAAGATTGCTCACCCTTACGATATTGCTTAACTGTATTTTATTCCGGGAAATTTCAGCTCAAACATCCGCGTCAATTGATCCATGGGTTATCAGTGCAACTTCTCCCGACCCTTCCAATTATTTCGGTGTTACAGTTGCCAATGGAATGATCGGTATCGTTTCTTCTCCGCTACCTTTTCAGGTAAAGGATGTGGTACTCGCAGGAGCATACGATTTATATGGACGGGGCCGTGTGAGTAATTTCCTCAAGAGCTTCAACCTGCTCAATATGCATTTCAGTGTGGATGGATCGAATCTTTCTTCAAAAAATATTTCATCCATGAAACAGACGCTGAATATGCAGCGAGCGAGTTTCACCACTTCTTTCAATTACCTGGATAAAGCATCCATCACGTATACTTATTATGCACTTCGTCAGCTTCCCTTTACGGTTTTGATGGATATTTCTGTGCAGGCGAAAAAAGATATTGAGATAGAACCCGCAAGCGTACTGGAAGCTCCTGATGCCTTGCGCGACGTACAGAATTATTATAATGAAATTGACCGGCCCCATGTAGTGATTTCATTACTGACTTCCACTGCGAGAAGTCCGACAGGAAAATTACTGATGGTCGCTTCCAATACATTTTTATTTACTGAACCGCACGGACAGGAACCCCGCCTTATTCATGAGATGTGGGATAATAATATGCACCTGCTGAAATTCAAACGCAAAATAAAAGCGGGCGAGACTTACCGTTTTTCCATTGCAGGTTCTTCTATCACATCTGCCCATGATGAAGATCCCCTGAATGAAGCCGAGCGCCTTACGATTTTCGCCAAACTGCAGGGAGCAGACCGCCTCATTTCTTTTCATGAAAAAGCATGGAGTGATATCTGGAAGTCTGATATTCAGATAAGCGGTGATGAGCAATCGCAACAGGATATACACAGTATGCTTTATCATCTGTATTCCTTCACGAGGGAAGGCACTTCTTTCAGTCTTTCTCCTATGGGACTCAGCGGTCTCGGATATAACGGACATGTTTTCTGGGATGCCGATCTGTGGATGTTTCCTTCCCTGCTGGTACTGCATCCGGAAATGGCAAAATCCATGATTGAATACAGGTATGAACGACTGGATGCCGCCAAGAAAAATGCTTTTGCTCATGGTTTTAAAGGCGCTATGTTTCCCTGGGAAAGTGCAGCGAGTGGTGTGGAAGAAACACCGGTCTGGGCTCTGAGCGGACCTTTTGAACACCATATTACGGCCTGCGTCGGACTGGCCGCATGGAATTATTACTGCGTTTCACAGGATAAGGACTGGCTAAGGGAAAAGGGATGGCCCATCATTTCTGCGACAGCTGATTTCTGGACGTCAAGGGTGGAAAGAAATGGTCCCGGACATTATGATATTAATAATGTGGTGGCTGCTGATGAATGGGCCGAGAATATTGACAACAACGCTTTTACCAATGGAGCCGCGAAAGTTTTATTACAGCATGCCACAGAAGCTGCCGGCATTTTAGGAATAAAGGCGGATCCGGACTGGATGCAGGTTTCTGATAATATTCCCATCCTTCAAATGAATGGTGTCACAAAGGAACATGCCCAGTATAAAGGAGAAGGAATTAAACAGGCAGATGTAAACCTGCTTGCTTATCCTCTAAAACTTATAACAGATCCTGTTCAGATAAAGAGGGATCTGGTTTATTATCAGTCACGGGTTCCAAACCAGGGCACACCGGCCATGACCCAGGCTGTTTTTGCATTATTATATGCACGTCTCGGACAGGGCGATACTGCTTTCCATTTTTTCAAGGATGCTTATATTCCAAATCTAAATCCGCCTTTCAGGGTGATTGCGGAAACCAAAGGAGGTACCAATCCGTATTTTGCGACAGGTGCCGGAGGGATTTTACAGGCACTGCTCATGGGTTTTGGCGGGTTGGATATCAGATCCACCGGCATCGTGCAGGTTCCTTCCAGCTTACCGTCAGGGTGGAAAAAACTGACCCTCACGGGTATCGGTCCGGACAAGAAAAATTACAGCGTTCAATAAAAATTAGTAATTTGCCCACAACTGTGAAGAGAATTGCTGCCATACTTCTGTTGGGTTTACTCCTTTTTAACTGGGTGGGTTACCAGTTATACACCGCCATCTTACAGGACCGGGCGGACAAAACGATGATTGCAGATCTCGATGAGAATAAGTATTCAGACGCCGATCTTATTTCTATTAAAGTACCAGCCTCTCATCTTTCTTCTTATGTGAATTCAAAAGAATTTCAAAGGGTGGACGGGAAAATAGAAATTGAAGGAGTTCAATACAACTACGTTAAGCTCCGGTATATTGACGGTAACCTGGAACTTCTCTGCATCCCCAACAAAGTTTCAAACGGTATTCAGACTGCAAGAGATGATTTTTTTAAACTGGTGAACGATTTACAACATCCGGGCCAGTCAAAAAAAGCAGAACAACATAATACTTCCTACAAAAGTTTTCAAGCCGGATTCTATAACGGAATGCCGGTTTATATAGTTGCGAACCTGACCCTAGTCAGCCAAAAAGCATCTGATCATTATCAGCTGCTGATACCAACTGTATACCTCACACGCGCCGGTCAGCCTCCAGACCAAATTTAAAGTTTCATTACAAAACAGTTTATCATGCGACACGTGTGATAAAGATTCTATTTTTTATCCATTCATTTTTTTTTATTTATTCTTTAGTCGCTGTTGTGATTTACGCAATAGTCTTATTTGAATGCAACCTAAAATTCATCATATATCAGTCTTATACCATTAACCATTAACCTGTTCTATAATTAAAATCAAAACTTAACTACGCGAAATGAAAAAGAAAACAAAATTCCATCTGGTGACAGCCATGGCGTTCAGCCTGGTTGCCACTCTTGCAAAGGCGCAGACCGTTGATGATGCGATCATGATGAGTAAGAAGCAATGGTGTAATGGTCTTACCTATATGCATTCCAGCTGGAATGAGTACTGGGAGGGGACAACGAAAAGAACTAATCTAAACCTCGGAACGGTGACTACACAATCTGTTATGTATATGACTTCCTATGGCATCACAGACAAGCTGAATCTGCTGGTAAATGTTCCCTATGTTTGGACGAATTCTTCAGCCGGAACCCTGCATGGCATGAAAGGTTTCCAGGATATTGACGTGGATCTTAAATATGAATTTTATAAAACTAAAATAGGAAAAGGGGATTTATCACTGATCGGTCTTGCGGGAGTCACTACGCCCCTATCCAATTACGAAAATGATTTCCTGCCCATGTCAATCGGACTTGGCAGCACCAACCTTTCAGGACGACTTACAGCAGATTATCAAAACGGCCTTTTCTTCGCAACACTCTCCAGTGCGTATGTTTTCAGAAGCAATGTTACGATCGACCGGACTTCTTACTATACTACTCAGATCAATTACACGAATGAAGTGGATATGCCTAATCAGTTATACAGTAATCTTTTTGTCGGAATCCGGAATTCAAGACTGACAGTACAGGCTCAGCTTATGAATATGTACACATTCGGAGGATTTGATATACGCAAAAATGATATGCCCTTTGTAAGCAACCAGATGAACAGCACATCCCTGGGTGCACATGTAAAATATTTTCTTCCTTTTATACCCAATCTGGAAGTCGTTGCCAGTGCGGATTATGTGATTGCAGGCAGAAATGTCGGTCAGGCACAAACTTATACAGGTGGCTTTTTTTATATACTCGGTTTATAAGCCGATAAAATTATTGAAATGAAAAATATATTCTTTTATTCTTTGGGGCTGATCGGTTTGATGCTCATAACAACAGGTTGTCAGAAAGAAGTCACAAACCGCACTGCGAATCTGCCTGCGCTTGATCCGGCGAGTACGGACCTGACTGCCGGCACGTGGAGAACAATATTATTATCCAGGCCGGATAGTTTCGCAGTTGCCGCACCTGTTGCGACCAGTTCACCACTTTACCTGGCAGATCTGTTTGAAATTAAATCGCTGCAAAAAACTTTAACAGGCGAACAGGCAAGTACTATTAAATACTGGGCTGCGGGCAGCGTGCTGAGATGGAACGAAATCATGCGTGGTCTTGTTGCAAAATACAACCTGCCTCCCGAAGCGATTTCCGATACCAGTTATCCGATACCCAGTTCAGCAAATCCACTGGCTTATCCGCTTTTCCCATTCTCAAATCCGCCTTATGCTGCGCGCGCTTACGGATATATTTCAGCAGCACAATATGATGCGCTGGTAGCCTGCTGGCATTATAAAACATTATATAATCGTGCAGCGCCTTATGTGGTAGATTCTACAGTTTCTGCTTTATATATCAACAAAACAACTTTACCTTCTTATCCTTCGGAAGCTGCAGTGCTGGCTGGTGTAACAGCAGAAATGATGAAACTCTTGTTTCCCGATGAAATTGCAAATATTCAGGCAAAACTTGTTGAAGCAGAACAGGCGACCATCATGAGTGGCGCGGCTACCCGGGCTGATATTACTGCGGGAGAAGCACTGGGCAGGCAGGTTGCCGAGCTCTTTATCGCCCGAGCAAGAGGAGACAATGCCGGAAAGGCTGTCGGCACGCCGTCGGACTGGTCAAATTTTGTTACTATAACTACCAACCAGGGCCTGACTCCATGGAATAGTCTGGAAACACCGAAACGTCCTCCGATGCTTCCGTTATTTTATAAAGTGAAACCATTTTTATTCGACTCTGCCACCGTGGTGAGTTTGCGTCCGGCTCCACCTCCGGCTGTCGGATCAGATGAAATGAATAAAGATGTTGCGGAAGTAAAAAATTATATAAATAATCCAACCCGCGAAAATATGCGGATCGTTCAATTTTGGGCAGACGGTGTTGGCACATACACACCACCGGGACACTGGAATGCCATTGCGGCGGAAGATTTTGCAAATCAGAATTACAGCGAAGTGCGTTTCGCCAGAAATATGGCATTGCTGAATATGACGGAGATGGATGCTGCCATTGTATGCTGGGATATCAAATATCATTTTTTCAATCCGAGACCGACGCAGCTGGATCCATCCATTAAAACATTAACGGGAATACCGAATTTCCCTGCTTATGTATCCGGGCATTCCACTTTCAGCGGAGCAGCTGCCACCATTTTGGGATACCTCTTACCCTCCAATGCGGCTAAGTATAACGCCATGGCGACGGAAGCAGGTTTAAGCCGTCTGGTTGGCGGTATTCATTACAGAACTGATTGTGAAACAGGACTAACAGTTGGTGAAAATGTTGGCAACTATGCCATTCTGCGCGCGCAGAATGACGGGGCCAATTAACTTTTTTATTATAAATGTTTAAGCAATTAAGACCCTTCGATTCTTCGCGGGGTCTTTCTAAAACTTCAGGAGAAAATAATGACATCGTTGACAAATAATCAAAAAATACATTACACGTTGCGGTTCTCATCCGCCATGTGCTTTATTGGACATGGCGCATTTGGTATTATTACTAAACCGATCTGGTGCAACTATTTCGCACTCTTTGGAATTAACAAAATAACGGCATATCATTTAATGCCGGTGTTGGGATCTGTGGATATTATGCTGGGGATTGTCATATTATTCAAACCCATCCGGGCCATTGCAGTCTGGCTGATTTTCTGGGGGATAATAACGGCGCTTTGCCGCCCGCTATCAGGCGAACCCTTTGCAGAATTCGTTGAAAGGGCGGGGAACTTTGGCGCTCCCCTTTGTCTTCTGTTACTCGCCGGCGGTATCAAATTGAGCTTCCCCTGGCTTTTTTCAATCGTACATCCTTATGAACCGGTGGATGAAAAATCGCTGGAGGGCGTAAAAACGATGCTTCGGATAATCGTATTTCTTTTATTGACAGGTCATGGCTGGCTGAACCTGATTCAAAAACCAGGATTAATTAACCAATACACTTCTCTTGGTTTTTCAAATCCGGTAAATGTTTCCATACTCACAGGAATATTTGAAATCATGGCTGCCATTGCAGTTCTGATAAGACCGTTAAGGCCCCTGATTTTTGTTTTTCTTGTCTGGAAGATGGGTACGGAATTATTTTATCCTCATTTTGAAATTTTTGAATGGGTTGAGCGTGGAGGAAGTTATGGTTCACTGTTAGCGCTCTGGATTTGTCTGGAACCTTTGCGGAAGACGGGGAAAGGTTTTGTGAATAGCCAACAGTTGACAGTAGGCAGTTGACAGTAAACAGGAAAAGCCTCCAGCGTTACACTTTAAGCCTTGAGCTTTAAAAATTGTAATCAATAGTCATAAGCAATATCATCCCTGCGATTCATCGCGGGGATTCTTTTTAAGCTTAAGGCCTAAGGCTAAAAGCGTAAGGCATTTCAATTATGAATTATGGGCTATAGGTTGTGAATTCTGTCCCACACTCTCACACTCTCACACTCTCACACTTGCCTTACGCCTTACGCCTTACGCTTTTAGCTTAGAACCCGTATCTTTAAAATCAAATTAACCCCCGATGAAGCCCTTCTATTTCCTATCGCTTATACTATTGAGTATTTGCGCAAAGGCCCAGTATCTGCAACCAGCAACTCCGGATAAAATTTATGGTGATCTTTTTACAGATGTACAGATGCAAAAAGTGTTTCCTGACGGAAAAACTTTTGTTGACTGCATACCGAAAAGAAAACCGGCAGATATCATGTATGATTATGGCATTCAGAAAGGTCCCAATTTCAACTTAAAGAAATTTGTGGAGGATAATTTTGAAATCCCGCAGGCTGTTGCAGCAAATTATAAATCGGATACTTCGGAAGATATCGTCACCCATATCAAAAAGCTGTGGGTTGTTTTGAAAAGAAATCCCGATAAAGAAGTAGAAGGAAGCTCCTTACTACCTCTTCCAAATCCTTATATAGTTCCCGGTGGAAGATTCAGGGAAGTATATTATTGGGATTCTTATTTCACCATGCTGGGACTAAAAGAAAGTGGTGAAATAAAAACCATTCAGGATATGGTAAACAATTTTGCATTCCTGATTGAAACATACGGTCACATTCCGAACGGAAACCGTACCTATTATCTGGGCAGGTCTCAGCCGCCGTTCTTTTCCTGCATGGTTGAGCTGCTGGCGGGAATTCAGGGCGATAGCATCTATCAGAAATATCTTCCGGCGATGGAAAAAGAATATGAATTCTGGATGGAAGGTGCAGATAAACTAAAAGCAGGAGATGCATACCGTCGGGTCGTGCGCCTTAAAAACGGAGACCTGCTGAACCGCTATTGGGACGACAGTATGGTTCCCAGACAGGAAAGCTGGCGGGAAGATTATATGACTGCAGAAAAATCCGGAAGAAATAAAATTGAAATGTATAAACATCTGCGGGCGGGCGCTGAAAGCGGAATTGACTTCAGCAGCAGATGGTTTACCGATCATAAAACCATCACCACCATTCAAACAACTGATGTTTTACCTGTTGACCTGAACAGCCTGATGTACCATATGGAATGGACCATTGCCAGGGCGAAACTGATAAACAGAGATGAGGCGGGGGCCAAAGTTTTCCGTGAAAAAGCCGAACAAGGGAGATTGTTGATAGATAAATATTTCTGGAATAGTAAAATTTCTTTCTTCACTGACTACCAATTCAAAACACAATCGAAACTGAATAATATTACACCGGCCGGCCTTTATCCTTTTTGTTTTATTAATGAACAACCCGATTATTTAAGTCTGCTTGGCAGTAAAGTTGCTGCGGTCGTGGAGGCTAAACTCCTTAAAGACGGAGGGTTCGTAACTACAATTTATAATACGGGTGAACAATGGGATGCCCCCAATGGATGGGCTCCTTTGGAATGGATGATGATCTGGGGACTTGACCGTTGCGGACAAAAAAACCTTGCGACCCTGGCGGCAAAAAGATGGATAAAATTAAATATCCATGTATATAAGCAAACCGGTAAACTAATGGAGAAATATAATGTTACAGATTTAAATAAAGAAGCTGGCGGGGGAGAATATGGCGGCCAGGATGGGTTCGGCTGGACAAATGGTGTTTTGCTGAAACTGATAAGTTTATATGGAACAAAATAGGCTTAAGGCCAAAAGCCCAAAGCTAAACGCCTAAAACTTTTTATCCACCATAAACCATTCTCCATCTACCAAATTTGTCAATGAAATAAAATGACTGACGAGTATTTCATGTTGCAGGCGCTGAAGGAAGCAAAAAAAGCTTATGATGAAGGAGAGGTTCCGGTAGGTGCCATCATAACCATGAATGGAAGAATCATATCCCGGGGTCATAATCAGGTTGAGCGATTAAACGACCCCACGGCTCACGCTGAAATCATTGCCCTCACTTCTGCTTTTAATTTCCTTGGTTCAAAATATTTACCGGAAGCAACCATTTATATAACAATCGAACCTTGTCTGATGTGTACAGGTGCTCTTTACTGGAGTAAAATTCAGAAAGCCGCATATGGCGCACCTGATGTAAAAAACGGATATAAAAAATATGTGGAACCCTGCCCTTCACTGGAAGAAATTGGTATTGCCCCAAGACCATTTCATCCGAAAACCATAGTTGTAGAAGGAATATTGGCGGATGAATGTGCAACACTCATGAAAGAATTTTTTAAAGCCAGGAGGTGAAAACAGGCCGGTCTGGCGCGATAATTTATTGTCATTTTAATAATCAGAAGTTAACAAATAATAAAAAATTGTCCCTTAATTTCCACAATCAGAAGTTTCGTGAATACTAATTTTATCAAACAGCTTTTCAGATAAATTATTAAAAGCTTTTGTTTTGAGTTATCAACCTTAGATCAGTAATTTTGTTATCCTTCAACAGAATCCTATACTTTTCATCAAAAAATAAAAACTCATGGCATTTACATTACCTGCACTTCCCTATGCACCGGCTGCCCTTGAGCCACATATAGACGCATTGACAATGCAGATACATCACGACAAACATCACCAGGCATATGTTGATAATCTCAATAAAGCGGTAGCAGGTACACCCAACGAAAATAAATCGCTGGAAGATCTGGTCAGTATTGCGGGAACTCTCCCCCCGGCAATTCGTAATAATGGCGGTGGACATTGGAACCATAGTTTTTTCTGGTTGATCATCGGGCCCAATGCTGGTGGCAAACCGAGTGGAAAACTTTCAGAATCCATCGATGCAGATTTCGGATCTTTTGATGCTTTTAAAGAAAAATTTGCCCTGGCAGGTATGGGTCGTTTTGGCAGCGGATGGGCATGGCTTGTAGAACAGGATGGTAAATTATTAATTTCTTCCACGCCAAATCAGGATAATCCTTTGATGGATATTGCAGAAGTTAAAGGGACTCCCATATTGGGTGTTGATGTATGGGAACATGCTTATTATCTGAAATATCAAAACCGTCGTGCGGATTATCTGGCGGCTTTCTGGAATATTGTAAACTGGAAAGAAGTTAATAAAAGATACGAAGCTTCCCTGTAAAAATAAATGAACGATTTGATTAACTTCAGATCCCGTCCCGGCTGTGCTGAGGCGGGATCTTCTTATTTAAATAAAGCATATGAAAAAAAAATCCTGGCTGCTGCTCTTCATCGTTCTGGTTCTTAGCGGATGCAAATCCCATCAAAAAAAGATACTGATTTACGCCAACAGTAATATTCAGGTCGATGAATCCCAAAAAAATATTTCAGTTACGGAAGGAAACACGCAGGTTGAAAAAGAATTAGACTTCACAAGTTCGGATCCTGTGGTTCTGAATATTTCCGGACCCCAGGGGCATTTTACGCTGGAAGCCAAAGAAGACGGGTTCTGGCTCGCTAACCTGAAAAAAGATACCATTGTAGGCAGTTTGCAGCATACTGGCAGTACAGCCAATACCCGGATTACACAGGAAGAGCTAAATCACCGTTTAGACAGTCTTAACCAACTTGTTAAGGGAATGAATATTACTGCGCAGGCAAAAAATTATTTCATCACTCCTGCGAAAATCGAAAAGATCTCAGACAATACAAATGTAAAAATCTTTGGACCCTTTACTTCCATTCCACATGACTTTGATGCAGGCACAGTTTCTGAAATATATAAATTCTATAATATCTCCGAAGTAAATACCATCATTCAAAAACTAACGGAGATGAGTAAGTACAAGTATGAGAAAGGGGATGAGAAGAAATAGTATAAGAGTATAGGAGTATAGGAGTATAAGAGTGGGATTTATTTCTTGACCTCACTCTTATACTCCTATACTCTTATACTTTTAGTTTACCGGATCATGCCCATGACGGCCCCAGGGATGACAACTGGAAATCCGGCGGATGGCCATCCAGCCACCTTTAAACAAACCATATTTTTTGAAAGCCTGGATTGCATAAACAGAACAGCTTGGAGTGAAGCGGCATCTCGGTCCCAACCAGGGAGATATTACCAGCTGATATATCCGGATCAGAAGGATCAGCGGGTAGCTAAGTATTTTGAGAATGATCTGCATGTATGGCCCTTATCAGTTTATCCAAAGCCTGCTTTATTGCGTTTGAAACTTCTGCATAAGAAATAATTTCCCTTCCCGTGTAAATGAAAAACAAAATAAGTGCAGATCTGTTTTCCCGTATTGAAGCTTCAAGTTCTTTTTTCTGAATTCGATATGATTCCCTGCTCAACCTTATTGTTGGCAGTCAGGCAGGAATTATTTAGCTTTGCCCTCCCTTTAACAAACTATCCCGCATAAAGCGGGTATAATTAAAGGGAAATTCACTGATAATCAGGGACTAAGAGATAAAAATAATACAATGAAACGCA
>Ga0207113_1013_pt1 | contig 75212 bp, 52 predicted proteins | sample Alteio_BWMinHeat_69_FD_153559 | JGI IMG/M metagenome (GOLD analysis project Ga0207113, IMG submission 153559) | Enriched cells from forest soil in Barre Woods Harvard Forest LTER site, Petersham, Massachusetts, United States -... | ecosystem: Environmental > Terrestrial > Soil > Temperate forest >... | reverse complement strand
GATGAAATCGCAGTGAAGGAATTCTTCGAATCCAGACTCCCTGCAAAAATGCCTGCAGTAAATGGGTTCTATGAAAATCTCTACCTGTTTCAGAGTTATAGCTGGTATGCTTTTATCGGACAGGATTTTCTGTCCTACTATCGATACACCCATCGCTGGGTTGAATTATTTGATAAGGAACCTGCCATGATCCCGATTGAAACTGCTCACTATATTAAAGGCATGCATAATCTGTTGGGTGCACATTTTGACTTGCTTAACTATCCTAAATTTCTGGAAACCCTCATACGATTTGAAAAGTTTTTTCATTCGGAAGCCGTCCAGGAAAATGATAACAACCGCATCCAGACTTTCGTTTACCTGCATATCGCTAAAATCAATCAGCATTTCATTGACGGTACTTTTACAGAAGGGCTTACCCTGGTTCCTTATATAGAAGAAAAACTTAAGGAATATGAAATCTATCTGGACCGGCACCGGATACTTATTTTCTATTACAAATTTGCCAGTCTCTATTTTGGCAGCGGTGATTATGAGCACACCATTAAATATCTAAATAAGATCATTAACTGGAAAATGGACCTTCGAACTGATCTTCAGTGTTATTCAAGATTACTCCATCTGATTGCACACTATGAATTAGGGAATGAGAATTTATTGGAATACCTGATCAAATCGGTCTACAGATTTATGGCAAAAATGGAAAACCTGAGTAAGGTGGAGGAGGAAATATTCCGTTTTCTGAGAAAATCATTTAAACTGGAACCTTCAAAACTCAAGCCTGAATTCCCTAAATTATTGACGAGGCTGAAGACCTATGAAAAAAATCGATTCGAGACACGTGCTTTTGTTTACCTGGATATTATTTCCTGGCTTGAAAGCAAAATCAGGAATGTTCCGGTTCAAAAAATAATCAGGGAAAAGTTTCTTGAAAGAAATGGCGAGCAGATTAAAAAGGATCAGGGAATGCAGCGGACAAAAAATTAAAATATGTTTTCAAGAAATGCATTGCTCTTTTATATCCTGGTGCTTTCCCTGACAACATTTTATTTATCAAGATTTCCCGGACATAATGGAGATATGCCATTTTATATTGCCCTTGCAATAGAGAAAGATCAGGGTTCTATGGAGGGTGTTGTAGATAGAACAAAAGAGGTTCTCCGGCAGGAACTTCCGCCCGCAGAATATCAGGATCATGCAGACCGGATCAGCAACGCCGATCCGTTGTTATTCGAAAGGTATAGAATAAAACCACTTTATATATTGCTGGTTTTAGCTTTTCACAAATTGGGATTTTCCTATATCCATGCAACGCTGGCTCCGTCTCTGTTATGTTATTTTCTGATCGGTCTTAGTATCTGGCAGGTTGCTGTAAAACGTCTGGGCCCGGTAAAAACTTTTCTGGCAGGGATGACATGCATGTTGATTTTTCCGACACTTCTACTGGCAAGACTTTCTTCGCCGGATTCCTTATCCTGTTTCATTTTACTGAATGCGGTTTTTCTGATTTACAATGGAAGAAGTAAAATCCTTTGGTATTCTCTCTTTATGTTGGCAATTTGTACCCGTCTTGATAATGTTGTTGCTGAATTAATATTTCTTTTTGCACTATGGCAGTGGCCGGTTGAAGGATTTACAAATAAACTGGATACGAAAAAATATATCATTTTGTCGCTTGGGCTCATTGCGGTATCACTGCTTGTAAATCTGACTGCCCCTCATCAATTCTTTTGGTTTAAGGATCCCAATTTTCCAAACCCGCAGGGACAGTATTTAAAAAGTGCAGGACTTTACTTTTATGTTATTCCGGGTTCTTTTTTTATGTACCTCTTTGTATTATTTATCTTTTCAGGACTCAGTCGGGGATACAACTGGAAACAGGAAGTGAATTACATTTTTTATACAGTTTGTATGGTGGTCCTTGTCCGTTTTCTTCTATATCCTTTTTATGAAGAACGATATATGACACCATATTTATTATTTTCCCTGTTGACGATCTCTTTTTACTATGCCGACCTGGGAAAAAGCCTAAAAACCAGCCCTTTTCAGGGGGTCTAAATTACCTGACCGGGATGGATGCCAGATCTTGGTAAATTAATACAAAGCACGTACCTTTGCCCTCCTTATGCTGGCATTTTCAGAATCATTTTCTCTGTAAATTATTGATTTTCAACAAAGTAAGTTGCGAAAAGGGGTGAATTCATCCTGCTTTAAACTGCTTTGTAAATGCATGGGTGGTAACTTATCTTTTAAAAACCTGATATTAATATATGGCTATTAAAAAAGAAAATCGTCCCAAAGCCACTTTCTCAAAAATTACCATCGGGCTTGCTTCTCCCGATTCCATTCTGGAAAGATCTTATGGAGAGGTTTTAAAGCCTGAAACCATAAACTACAGAACATACAAACCCGAAAGGGATGGTTTGTTCTGCGAGCGCATATTCGGGCCCGTTAAGGATTACGAATGTGCCTGTGGAAAATATAAAAGGATCCGTTATAAAGGGATCGTATGTGACCGTTGCGGTGTGGAAGTAACTGAAAAGAAAGTTCGCCGGGAACGTATGGGACATATTAAACTGGTTGTACCGGTTGTTCATATCTGGTATTTCAAAAGTCTTCCGAACAAAACCGGGTATCTGCTGGGTATGAGTTCAAAGAAGCTGGAGAGCATTGTGTATTATGAAAGATACGTCGTGATCCAGTCTGGTATTCGGGCTGATAAAAACCAGAATCAGGGCGACCTGCTGACGGAAGAAGAATACCTTGAAATACTCGAAACACTTCCGAAAGACAATCAATACCTGCCGGATGATGATCCGACAAAATTCATCGCCAAAATGGGTGCTGAAGCTGTACATGATCTGCTACAGCGCATTGACCTCGATCAGTTGAGTTTTGACCTGCGTGCGGCGGCTGCCAATGAAACTTCGCAGCAACGTAAGGCAGATGCATTAAAGCGTCTGAGCGTGGTTGAAAGTTTCCGTGATGCAAATACGAGAATAACAAACCGTCCTGAGTGGATGGTTATGCAATATATCCCGGTTATACCACCTGAACTGCGTCCGTTAGTGCCTCTGGATGGCGGCCGGTTTGCGTCTTCAGACTTAAATGATTTGTATCGCCGGGTGATCATCCGTAATAATCGTCTCAAACGTTTGCTTGAAATCAAAGCGCCTGAAGTTATCCTGCGTAACGAAAAGCGAATGCTGCAGGAAGCTATCGATTCTCTTTTTGATAACAGCCGTAAATCCAACGCGGTTAAAGCGGAGGGTGGAAGGGCACTGAAATCACTGAGTGATGTATTAAAAGGAAAACAGGGTCGGTTCCGTCAGAACCTTCTCGGAAAACGTGTAGACTATTCCGGTCGTTCTGTAATCGTTGTGGGACCTGAACTGAAACTGCATGAATGTGGATTGCCAAAGGATATGGCTGCTGAACTTTTCAAACCGTTTATCATTCGTAAACTGATTGAAAGGGGTATTGTTAAAACCGTTAAGTCAGCACGTAAGCTGGTTGACCGTAAAGAAGCCATTGTCTGGGATATCCTGGAAAATATACTGAAAGGTCATCCTGTAATGCTGAATCGTGCTCCAACACTTCACCGGTTATCAATTCAGGCATTTCAGCCTAAACTGATTGAAGGCAAAGCCATTCAGCTGCACCCGCTTGTCTGTACTGCGTTTAACGCAGACTTCGATGGTGACCAGATGGCAGTACACGTTCCGCTGAGCAGTGCTGCGGTACTGGAAGCTCAGTTACTGATGCTGTCAAGTCATAATATTCTGAATCCCCAAAATGGTACACCCATCACCCTGCCTTCGCAGGACATGGTACTGGGATTATATTATATAACGAAAGGAAAGAAATCTACTTCAACAGAAAAAGTGAAAGGCGAAGGGAAAGCTTTTTACAGTCCTGAAGAAGTGATCATTGCATATAACGAAGGACAGCTTGATTTACATGCATACATCAAGGTAAAGGTGAATGTAAGAAACGAGCATGATGTTCTGGAGAAGAAATTATTAGAGACAACCGTTGGTCGCGTACTTTTCAATCAGCATACACCGGCAGAAGTTGGTTTTGTAAACCAGCTGCTTACCAAGAAATCACTTCGTGAGATCATCGGTAATATCATTAAGTGGACTAATGTTCCCAAGACTGCTAAGTTCCTTGATGATATTAAAACACTTGGATTCCGAATGGCGTTCCGCGGCGGATTGTCATTCAGTATCAATGACCTCATCATCCCTGATACCAAGGAAGAATTGCTGGTGAATGCGAAAGGAGAAGTGGATGAAGTGTGGGATAATTATAATACAGGTTTGATTACAAATAATGAAAGATATAATCAGATCGTGGATATATGGTCTCGCGTGGATACAAGGATCACAGAAACCCTGATCAGGGAATTGAGTTCCGACAAACAGGGATTCAACTCTGTTTACATGATGCTCGATTCAGGTGCTCGTGGATCCAAACAGCAGATTAAACAGCTGGCTGGAATACGCGGACTGATGGCTAAACCAAGGAAATCAGGATCCACCGGAAGTGAAATCATCGAGAACCCGATTCTTTCAAATTTTAAGGGTGGTCTGAACGTACTTGATTATTTTATCTCAACACATGGTGCCCGTAAGGGTCTTGCTGATACGGCGCTTAAAACAGCTGATGCCGGCTACCTGACACGACGTCTCGTGGACGTTGCACAGGATGTTGTAATTAAGGAAGAAGATTGCGGCACGTTGAGAGGTATTGCAACCACAGCATTGAAGGATAATGAAGATATCGTAGAACCATTGTACGATCGTATTCTTGGTCGTGTTTCACTTCATGATGTTTATGATCCTGCAACTGATAAGATCATTGCAAATGGAGGAATCGAGATCACTGAAGAAGTCGCTAAGAAAATTGAAGAAGCCGGAATTGAAACAGTTGAAATCCGTTCAGTACTTACATGCGAAAGCAAGAGAGGAGTTTGTGTGAAATGTTATGGTAAGAATCTGGCTACAGGTTATACCGCACAGAAAGGTGATGCCGTTGGTATCATCGCTGCCCAGTCAATCGGTGAGCCGGGTACACAGCTTACACTGCGTACTTTCCATGTGGGTGGTGTTGCCGGATCTGCATCGGTAGAATCTTCACTGATGGCTAAATTCGATGGTACGATTCAGTTCGATGGTTTGAGAACTGTGCTGGCTGAAAATAATGATGGTACAAAAGTACCTGTTGTTATCGGTCGTACCGGTGAAGTAAGGATTATGGATGTGAAGAATGACCGGCTGTTAATTACCAATAACGTTCCATATGGTGCTACTCTGACTGTAAAAGACGGACAGAAAGTATCCAAAGGCGATGTGATCTGTACATGGGATCCATTCAACAATGTTGTCATTAGCGAAATCAGTGGTAAGCTGAAATTTGAAAATGTAATTGAAGGTATTACCTATCGCGAAGAGGCTGATGAACAAACGGGTCACCGCGAAAAAGTAGTAATTGATACAAAAGATAAAACAAAAATTCCTGGTATTGTAGTGGAAGGCGGTAAAGAAATTAAAAACTATAACCTGCCTGTCGGAAGCCATATCATTATGGAAGAAGGTGAAGAAGTACGTGGTGGACAGGTTATTGTAAAAATTCCTCGCGTACTTGGAAAACTTCGTGATATCACCGGCGGTCTTCCGCGTGTTACAGAATTATTTGAAGCAAGAAATCCCGGCAATCCCGCGGTAGTATCTGAAATTGATGGTGTCGTTACATTTGGTAATATCAAGAGAGGTAACCGTGAAATTATTGTGGAAGCCAAAGATGGCATTATCAAAAAATACCTTGTTCCGCTTACCCGTCAGATCCTTGCCCAGGATGGCGACTTTATCAAAGCCGGCGCTCAGCTGTCTGACGGACAGGTTGCACCTGCCGACATACTTTCCATCAAGGGACCATTTGCGGTTCAGGAATATGTAGTGAATGAAATCCAGGAAGTGTATCGTTTGCAGGGTGTAAAGATCAATGATAAACATATTGAAGTCATTGTAAGGCAAATGATGCGTAAATTAAATATTGTCGATCCGGGAGATACGCGTTTCCTTGAAGATGAAACCGTTGACAAGATTGAATTCCTGGATGAAAATGACTGGATCTTCGACAAAAAGGTGGTTACTGATGCGGGCGAATCAACCAAGCTCAAACCCGGGCAGATTGTGAGTTTACGTGAAGTGCGTGAGGAAAATTCCATCCTACGCAGGAACGATAAAAAACTGGCTGAATTCAGAGATGCGCATTCGGCTACTTCAGCGCCCATGTTGCTGGGAATTACAAAGGCTTCACTCGGAACACAAAGCTGGATTTCAGCAGCGTCATTCCAGGAAACAACCAAAGTACTTTCTTCAGCAGCCATACAGGGTAAGACTGATGACATGATGGGCCTGAAGGAAAATGTAATCACAGGACATCCGATTCCTGCAGGTACCGGCTTACGTGAATTTGAAAACATGATCGTAGGAAGTAAGGAGGAATATGAATTGCTCCAGAACACCCGTGAAGCCATGCAGTTTGACGAGGATGAATAAGCAAAAAATTTAAGAATTAATAAGCAGTAGGAAGCAGAAATGCTTCCTACTTTTATATCTGGTATACAGACCTTTCAAATCATATTTATTGTTATGAGAAATATTGCAATGGTACCGGGATTACTGGCCTTACTGCTTACCGGTGTTTTATTTTATGTTATATACCACAAGCCTCAACCGGCAGCAGTTATTGTTTCCAGTAATAAAGGAAATCAACCACCAGGAAATAATTTCAGGATGGCTTATTTCGATACGGATTCTCTGGAAGCACACTATCAGTATTTTAAAGACGTACTCGAACAGGTTAAGGGGAGAGAAAATGAAATGAATGCTGAACTGAACAGTATGGAAAAGGGGTATCAGAAAAAAATAACTGAGTGGCAGAAGAATGCAAAAACGATGACGCAAACTGAAAACGAACAAGCCCAGCAGGAATATGCCCAGATGCAACAAAATTACCAGGCAAGAAAACAATCCCTGCAGGAATCCCTGCTTAAACATAATGAAGATCTGAAGGCTGATATCAGAAAAAAAATTCAGGATTATCTCAAAGAATATAACAAGGATAAGGGTTTTAATTATATAATTTCTTACGAGACCAATTCGTTTATTTATGTACGGGACACAGCTTTTAATATTACAGACGACCTGGTAGCCGGCCTGAATGCGGCATATAAGAAAAAGTAATACTATCTTCCGGGTCAAATCATCGTATGCCCGCAGAAAGCCATTCTTTTAAACCGACATTAGGATTGTTGGACGCAACAATGATAGTTGCGGGATCCATGATCGGTTCGGGAATTTTTATTGTAAGCGCCGATATTGTAAGAAATGTAGGAGGGGCCGGTTGGTTGATTCTGGTATGGCTGATTACGGGTTTTATGACCATCACAGCCGCTGTGAGTTATGGAGAACTCAGTGGCATGTTTCCAAAAGCCGGTGGTCAGTATATTTACCTGAAAGAAGCCTATAATCCACTAACTGCTTTTTTATATGGCTGGAGTTTTTTTGCAGTTATCCAGACGGGTACAATTGCTGCCGTCGGAGTTGCTTTCTCCAAATACGCGGCCTACCTGATTCCTGCTTTGAGTGAAGACAATCATATTCTCCGTTTTCAGACAGGTACAAACAATTGTGGTTCCCCTGCTTATTTTACCATCAGTGCGGCACAACTGGCTTCGATCGGTGTCATAGGATTTCTAACGTACACCAATACCCGCGGACTAAAAGGAAGTAAATGGATTCAGAATATTTTCACTTCAACCAAACTGCTGGCTTTATTCGGACTGATCATAGCAGGCTTTATCGCTTTTCATCCTGAAGTATGGCACGCAAACTGGACCGCCGCCTGGCAAGCTACAAAAACAAGTCTGAAGGATATTTGTAATCCCTCCTTCGGCTTCAACATAAATTCAATAGGAGGTGCTGCGCTGTTTGGAGGTATTGCTGCAGCTATGGTGGGATCCGTTTTCAGCAGTGATGCATGGAACAATGTTACGTTCATTGCAGGCGAAATAAAAAATCCCCAGAAAAATATCGGACTTTCACTTTTTCTCGGAACACTCATTGTAACCATTATTTATGTTTGTGCCAACCTGATGTACGTTGCCGTCTTGCCCTTAAATGAAATTGCACACGCAGAAAAAGACCGTATTGCAGTAGCCGCTTCTCAGGTGATTTTTGGGAAATCAGGAACCTATATCATTGCAGTTCTCATTATGGTATCCACTTTCGGATGCAATAATGGTTTGATACTGGCAGGTGCACGGGTTTATTATACGATGGCAAAGGATAAGTTGTTTTTCAGAAGGGCAGGTACACTCAACAAAAATAACGTTCCGCAATGGGCTCTGTGGGCGCAATTCATTGTGTCCTCCATTTTATGCCTGAGTGGCAAATACGGAGATCTTCTGGATATGATTTCTTTTGTGGTCGTTATTTTTTATGTGCTGACTATTCTGGGTATTTTTATCCTTCGGAAAAAGAAACCCGACATGCCCAGACCCTATAAAGCATTTGGATACCCGTTTTTACCGGCTTTATATATTTTGATGGGAACAAGTTTTTGCGTGCTTCTGATTATTTATAAACCGGAATTTACATGGCCCGGACTGATAATCACACTGCTGGGAATTCCATTGTACTATATTGCAAATACAGAAAACAGGAAAAACCAGATTCAATAATATGTCGTCTTCAGTTGATTATAAAGAGCTGTTTAAAACCTTTTCAACTATTAAGATCGGTGTGATTGGCGATATGATGCTTGATACTTATTGGTGGGGGAATGTAGAAAGAATATCACCCGAAGCTCCGGTCCCCGTTGTAACGGTTAACAGGAAAGAGTATCGAATCGGCGGCGCCGGAAATGTGGCACTGAATCTGGCATCTCTAGGAACGCCCGTTTCTGTTTTTTCAGTGATCGGTGATGATGATGATGGACAGATACTTACCGGCCTGCTCAATGAAAATAAAATTGAAACAGCATATCTTCTAAAATCAACCAGTCGTATTACCACAAACAAAATGCGTGTCATCAGCCGTAACCAGCAGATGATGCGGCTTGATTCGGAAACCCTGTTGCCGCTGGAAAATGATCTGGAACAAAAACTGATCGCGCAGGTTGAAAGATTTATTAAGGAAGAGTCTCCTGCAGCTATCATATTTGAAGACTACAATAAAGGAGTGCTTACTGAAAAAATTATTCATTCAGTTATAGAAATCTGCAGAAAAAATTCTGTGATCACTTCAGTGGATCCTAAAAGAAAACATTTTTTTAAATACAAAGGGGTGGATATATTCAAGCCCAACCTGAAAGAAGCCAGGGATGCTTTAAATTTGCTAATAGATGAAATTAATGAAAGTGTACTTACATATATCCATCAAAAACTGCTGGATGAACTGAATCACAGAATTTCATTTATCACATTGTCTGAGAAAGGAGTCTTTTATGAAGACGGGAAAGAATCGCGGTTGGTCCCATCACATATCAGGAACATAGCCGATGTTTCAGGAGCCGGAGATACTGTAATTGCAGTAGCGACACTTATTTATACATTAACCCGCGACACGAAGATGATGGCAGAAATTGCAAACCTTGCAGGCGGTATTGTATGCGAATCAGTAGGCACGGTGGCTATTGATAAGGCAAAGCTTCTGCGGGAATGCCAGCGTTTGTTAATTGGAAAATAAAAATGCCCCGGAATACTTTATGAAAAAATATGCTGTTATCGTTGCGGGCGGTTCCGGTACACGTATGGGCAGTGAATTGCCCAAACAGTTTCTTCTTATACATGACAAACCCATTCTCTGGTATACACTGCATGCGTTTCTTAAATCCTACAAAGACATCAACATTATCCTTGTACTGCCACCAGATTATTATGATCCGGGAAGGGCTATTTGTGATGAAATCAACTCGCTTTATCCGATTCAGACCATTGTAGGAGGAACTACCCGTTTCCATTCTGTCCAAACCGGACTTTCCCTGATAAAAGAACAGTCTGTAATATTTGTGCATGACGGCGTTCGCTGTTTATTAAGTCCTTCACTAATTCACCTTTGTTATGAAGAAACCCTGCGATTCGGATCGGCAATTCCCTGCATTGATTCTAAAGACAGTGTTCGCATTATGAGTGATTCAGGACACAGAGCTATCAAAAGAACAGATGTAAAAATGGTGCAGACGCCACAAACATTTCTGAGTGATATTATTCTGCCCGCCTATCAGGTTGTTTACCAGGAAGCATTTACCGATGATGCCTCGGTGGCTGAAGCTGCGGGTCATTCCATTCATTTGGTGGAGGGAGAGGAAGATAATATTAAAATAACCACCCCGCTCGATCTTGCCATTGCTGAAGAACTATTGGATCCCCCACAACTTCCTGTTTAAAGTATCTTTTATAATCACTGAATAATTATTCTGAAGAAATTGTTGCCACTCAGTATAGGCTGTTTTGTTTTTCATATCATTCCTTGCTTCAGAACAATCCAGGATAAAACGGGTTTTATGTGTTTGCAGATTTTGGATAATCGTATGTAAGATTCTGTTTTCCTTATCCCAGTCCGGACTCCAGTTCCAGAAATAATGGTAAATCCATGTGGAGGGCGCTAAAATTTTATTTTTATTATAAAGATATATGAGGTTGGAATCATCGAAAACAAATAACTGATAGTCATTCAGGGATTGGGTATCCAGGTATTCAACTTCAGGAATTTCTGAATACGTGTTTTTATTATTAGATGAAAAGCGAAATCCCGATGCATATCTGATTGTTCCCAGGAATATTGTTGAGCTGAGGATAAGATACAAAGTGAGCTGGGCAGTTTTATCCTGAAGAAATGAAACCGGTGATCCCACGAAAACAACATAAACCAGGATAGGAATAGTTGCTGCCAGCGGCAGAAGATAATAAATAAAAGCATTTCCGGAGGATAACCTCCCTGATATATATTCTCCTGCAAAAGAAAGGACAATGCCTGAGAGAGCTACGTATAAAAGTCCTTGTTTCCTGATTTTTAGAAATAACGCTGTTATGCCGAGTATGAGTGATGTATAAAATGCCATTTCAAATTCTGATTCATGAATGGCATGTTTGACCGATTTTATTTTCTCGTAAATATTCACATATTTACCGGGTGCATTCAGGTTAAATAAAAAAGCATCTTTCCATAAATAAGTCAGCGACTGGTGTGAAACAAAGTAAAAAATCAGGGGAAGTGTAATGGTTAAAAAACCCGCAGTAACGGACAAAAACCTTTTGCCTGGTCTGGATGAACCTCCTCCTTCCCTGGAAAAAACTGAATAGATGAAGAAGGGTGCGAGTGTGATTAGGGCGTCCTGTTGCATCCAGCAGGTAAGTCCGGTAAGAAGACCCAATATAAAATACTTGTATCGCGCGTTTCCCTGCATCACACAAAAAAAGATGAGGAGAAAGGCAGTTGTGTATTCCCTGGTCAAGCCGTTTCCAAATGAAACAAGACTGTACCTGATCAGCAGATTAAAAATTATAGGCAGAAACCAGGGCCATGACAGTTTATTTTTCCTGCACAACCAGTAGAAAAGCAGGGTCGCAAGAAGAATTAAAAAAGTATCCAGTAACCAGGTAAACCAGGGACTGATATACCAGTTTAGAGAATAAAAAAAGTATATAAGAGGAGGCTTATGATCAAAAAAATCACGGTATGGTACTCCGCCTTTATAAATCACAAGACCGGCATATTTGAATATTTCCTTATCGTCGGAAAATATTTCAGTCAGGGGAGAGTTCAGAAAATTCAGGCCTACTGATCCCAGGATGATAAACAGAAGACAATAATGTTCTTTTTTTAACATGATCCATTATTTAAATAACCTGAATGGGAATGGCAGATTATTCATGACCAGGTGCTGATAGGAAATTTTTTCCGAGCCAAATAATGCATCAAAAAAAGAAATGCCGGGAATATCAGAACCTTCAAATCTGAATATTCTTTTTGTACCGGCATGGTCCTGAATGATGGCATCCGTCAACAGATAAAAGGCCCCAAGCTTTTTGCCTTCTTCTGTGCTGCCTCCGAGCAGGGAATAAACAAATTTTTCATCCTGCAGTATAATATAATAAGCCATGATTTCTCCGGAAACAGACTTTGCCAGGTAAGTTTCTGCCAGGTTGTTTTTAAATGCTATAGCTGAACAACGCATTAATTTCTCATAAACAACATTTTTAATTGAATGATGACGCCGGGCATAATCCTTCCGGTATAAACTTATAATTAATGAAGGATCCTCACCTCTCGTAATCTGCAGCTGGTTTTCGATCGCTTTTTTCTTCATACGGCTCGCCAAACGTTTATATTGTTGCCTCAATCTGCCGTAATCTTCCTTGAGTGAGAGGAAATGATTGGTTCTTGGATATTGGTTTATTTTTAATTTTTTATTTTCTATGGATACAAAATTGTTTTCATTCAGATCAAAATCCCAATACGTATATTTTTTTGGAATCGCTAGTAAAAAAGATGATATCTCAAAAGGAACTAAACTTTGACCAAAGACTCCAAGTGCCTTTGTAAAAAAAGGCTGGTATAAATATGAAAATCCGTATTTCTTATTCCAGGTAAGCGGCATTACGTTCTGAAAATCGCCTTCTACCAGGGCGGACCAGTTTTCAGCCATTGAATCCAGATAGAAGGAGCGGGCATAAATCAGTCCGTTGGGAGCATTGATGATACATCGATCCCATTTTTCGGTATCGATCTCATTTCTATGCAAGTACCTTATATCCGGAGCAGATTCAATCATGATCGGCAACTTTTCGTATAATTTTTTTGAAATTGATATTTTGAATATCAATACTGAAAGTAATTCTTCTGCCGAAATTAGTTGCTGCCAGTGCCTGATTAAAATCACTGCTGTAAAACAGTGGTGCGTAAATATTCAGCAGGTTATGGAATAAACTTAACTGAATTCCTCCGACATACAGAAAATGATTCGTTGGGGGATTATTTTGCCAGGCTTCTGCATAGGTACCAACGTCAAAAAATATTCTGAGTGGAACTGGGAAAGGAAACAGGTTTGCTGGTAAACTGGTATTAAAATTCATTGAACTTACCCAGTCAGCAGATTTGCCCTGAACATAATCATAATCATCAATGCGCAATTTCAGCCCCCCATCCCGGTTCATGATCTGTTGTGCAGGTAAACCTTCATTGGAAATGGAGGATTTTTCTATAGCATAAGAAGCGGAACGGCCTATAAAATAATCTTCATATAGATAATCTTCATCACCGTTAACACCTAATAATTTGGGTTCATATCTTAATACCTGGGAACTGTTATTTTCATTCCAGACACCAAATTTGGATGCAAAAAAGCGAACTCTCAATCCGCCACCATCCGGATAATTCATAAAGTAATTTGCCTGCAGGTTAATACGATAAAAGAGTTCTGATTGCTGGAATTCCACCCGAAGATCATAGGGATAAAGTTTCCGGTTATCTGCCAGGTTAAAACTAAATTGATTTACATACCTGAAATTACTGCTTATTGAATTTGGATGAATGAGGGAATCCTGGGAGGAAACATTGAATTGTTCATAGTTGATTTCTTTTATCAGGTAAGTTTTAAAGTCCATCCATTTACTAACAGTGCTTCTCGGGCTGGAGGGTTTAAAATCTATCCTGATATAAGGAACCAGTTTCGAGAAATTTTCATAAAGAATCCTGCCTGTGCTGTCTGTGGCTTTATTAGTATCGAAATGAGCGCCATTGATTCCGATGCTGATACGGCTGAATTTTATACCCGGATACCAGGAATAACAAAGCTTACCGAGACCGACAAGTTTTTGTGATCCGAAAGCATACATGGGAGATAATAGGAATTCAAATTTATTTTCGGGGAGATTGATGTTATGGATCAGGGCGCCAAGCATAAAACCATCATAAACATTATAACCCGGTACTGGTGCCAGTCCGACATAATTATATTTCCAGCTGTTCCTGGCAGAAAAAATAAAGGCCGGCTTTATAGTACGTTTTAGAGAAGTATCAAAAAGGGATTCATTACCATTCAATTTGTCAAACAGGAGCTGGAGATTTTTTCCTGAAACAGAATCCATTGTCTTTTTAAAATCTTCCGGATAGGGATGATTAAATTTCCAGTAAGAAAAATAATTCAGCATGCTCTGATCGAAACGATTCATTCCTACAGAATCCCTCACGATTGAAAGCCACAGCCCGGATTTATTAGATGGAATAAGCGAATCATTCTCAGTACTGAATTCCGGAGATGCTGTTTTAACTGGCTGGGTTGTTCTTTCTTTTTCTGCCACTCTGAGCCAAAGATTATTCTTATAGTATAGTTGCTTTTCAGAACCTTCAAGGAGAGTAAGATTAAAAAGATGTTGATTATAATAGTTGATGAACCCCTTTGAAAACCAGGGCTGGGTTCGTTGGTCTGTCATCAGGATGGTTTGAAACCATTGTCCCAGCAAACCATTTCCAAGTGCAGGCTCCCAGGCATTTAAATTCGTTCCGATGCAAACCAGTCCAGTAAAATTCTGATCTTTCATAGGTTCTGATTCTACAATAGTCAGGGTTTTCGACGGATAAGGACTAAACCATTCTGAAAGAACCTTTATTTCCTTTTTAGCATTATCAAATACTTTGCTAACGATGCCAGAATTTGAACCTGAGTAAAAAAACCGGATAACAATCTGCCGGCCATCAGTCGTTTTCATGCTATCCGTTTTCAGCCGGTAATGATTATCAGCAATCCATGTAAATCCATTTGCATTTTCAAGGGAGAAACGATAGAGATTATCGGATGCTGCATGGGAAATTGTATCCGCAATTGCACCTGTGACTACAAGGTAAGTGGATGGTGCTTCGATTTCCACAACAAAATCACCTGCTTCGTGATAGGCTCCTCCCTGCACCAGGAAAGGCATAGGATGCCAGCCATGCCTGTCATAAACAGCGGGTTCTGGGTACCAGTTTCTTAATTCAAAATGATGGGGACTGTATCCGTTGCCATTAAAATTATATGGGAGGTGCAGGTGGAAGGATGTGGAAATTAAAATACTGTCACCAGGCAAAAGGGGTTTGGGGAGGATTAATTTCACTACGTCAATATATTCTGGATGATCCTGCATGGAAGCCACAGAGCCGTTCACACGAAAATCCAGCCTGTTGAGATACCCCTTCTGTTCTTTGGAAGAAAAATAAAAACGGGTATCGCCATTTTCAAGTAATTGTTCACTGTAAAGGGTTCTGTCGTTTCGGTAAGCATTTGGCCATATATGAAACCAGATATAAGAGAGCGTATCGGGCGAATGATTGGTATACTCTAATTTCATCTGTGCATCGAGTGATTTTTCAGGCAGATTGAATTTAACGTCCAGATTGTAACGAAGGGATTGTTTCCAGTCAGGCTGAGCGCCAGCCTGAAGAAAATAAAATAAAACAGGTAGTATAAGAAATTTTTTCAAATAAGCACGGTTTGTAAACTTACCGCCCTTTGCCTTTAAAAATCGTCAATAGAGTATGCATCATGATTTTAAAGTCGAGGGCGAGGGAAATATTTTCTATATAAATTAGATCGTACTTCATTCTCTCCACCATTTCTTCAACGTTTTCTGCGTATCCGAATTGTACCATTCCCCAGGAAGTCACACCCGGTTTAACTTTTAGCAGATATTTGAAATAAGGTGTTATCTCCAGGATTTGGTTAATATAAAACTGTCTTTCGGGGCGGGGGCCCACCAGGCTCATCTCACCCCTGATCACATTCAGTAATTGAGGGAGTTCGTCTATTCGCCATTTTCTCATAGTTTTTCCCCAACGCGTAATACGGTCATCTTTTTCGGATGAAAGACTCGGACCTTCAAGTTCGGCTTCCCTGATCATAGAACGGAACTTGTGGATCATGAATTTCTTTCCTTTATAGCCGGTTCTTTCCTGTGAATAAATTACCGGTCCTCTGGAACTTAGTTTTACCCTGATAGCGGCGTATAAGAGAAGGGGAGAGAGTAAAATCAGGGCGAAAAGAGAAAACAATACATCAACCAGTCTTTTAATATGCATTTGCCATTCAGGCATCAGTCCGGTGTGGATATCCGTGAGCAGGGCCCCAAAAAGGTTATTCGTTTTTACAGAGCCGGACAGGATGTCGAGTATATCAGGTATAATTTTTATTTCCACATCTTTTTCGCTCAGGCGTTGAACAATGCGCTCGGCTTCTTCTTTGTCATTTCTTTCCAGGGCAATAACGACCAGCCGGATATTTTCCTGATCTACCATTTTTTCGAGTGTATCTGCATTACCCATGGAAGGAATGGGGATATTCATTTTTTCATCTCCGGAATTCGGTTGTACATAACCGGTATATATGTAACCGTTTGCCCTCAATCCATTGACTGTTTCTTCATAAGTCTTCACCCCGATATGCCCTGATCCGAGCAAAAGACTGTTAAATACGATTTCACCTTTCCGCATCTGCATTTTTGTATATGAAAGTATTATCCACCTCCCGATCCAAGTTATCAGAAAATGCATAAACAGGAAAGTGAAATAGGCTTTATAATAATATCGGTAATCTGTTTGCGGATCATTAATAACGATAGCAAAAAACAGCACAGTACATCCGATCAGGCTGGACAGAGCTGTACTTGAAAATTCATATAAACGTGACTTTTTATATAGTAAATGATAGGTTCCTGTAAGGGCATAAAAAACGATCCAGCCTGCAGGAATGAGCAGGAGGCCAAGCCAGAAGCGGTTATTGAGAAAAAGTCTCCCATCAACATAAATGGGTTCATCTAAAAGGAGGCGCCGGGTGAAATAGAGAATCATCCAGGAAAGGATAGCTGAAATAAAGTCGTTCAGCACGTACCAGGTGATATGGATTTTTCTTCCCGCGTACAACATGTATTCAGCTGTTGATGGAATTGTATTTTATTTTCTGGAGAATCTGGTGTGCGATGTCCATAGCCCGGTATCCATCCAGCTCAGACACAAGAGTGGGTTTATTTTGCAGAACGGAATCAGTAAATTTTTCTAATTCCAAAAGAATCGCATTGATATCGGGCACTTCAGGATTGCGGACCAGGATGGATTTTGTTCCATTCATAGTTTCTATATCAAATGAAAATCCGTCTGTAATATTTTCCGAATGATTCAGGCTAATAATTTCTGATTTTTTATTCAGAAAATCTACCCCTATATAAGCATCTTTTTGAAATATGCGCATTTTTCTCATTTTCTTCATGGAGATTCGGCTGGAAGTAAGGTTGGCAACGCATCCATTATTAAATTCAATCCTTACATTGGCTATGTCGGGTGTATCCGTCATGACGGCAACTCCGCTGGAATAAATATTTTTCACTTCACTTTTAACGATATGTAGTATGATGTCAATATCGTGAATCATCAGGTCCAGGATAACGCTTACTTCCGTGCCTCTCGGGTTGAATTCAGCCAGTCTGTGCACCTCGATAAACATGGGCTGCAAAGCCATCCCTTCCAGGGCCAGGAAAGCAGGGTTGAATCTTTCCACATGTCCTACTTGTAATTTGACATTAGATTCCTTTACAAGTTTCAAAACTGTTCTTGCTTCTTCCATGTCGTTCGCAAGTGGTTTTTCAACAAATACATGTTTACCCTTGCGTATGGCCATTTCGCATAGACTGAAATGCACAGGCGTTGGTGCGATAATATCCACCGCATCACTGATATTCATTAGTGTCTCGGGATCAGTAAATCTTTTGATCTTGTATTTATTGGATACTTCTGCAGCCGTATCGTCGTTGGGGTCATAAAATCCTGTAATTTCCGCATCCCTGATCAGTTTCCAGTTGTTTAAATGAAATTTCCCCAGATGTCCTGTGCCAAATATGCCAACTTTAAGCATCCTTTCGGTTTAAGGATTCAAATATATATAATGTGGAATGATGTGGGGAACATAGTTTGTAGCAAACGCTATATCGTGTATGGTAGATGGATGATGGATAATGGTTGATAGTTTATTGTGGATAATAAATGGATTGAAACCATCCATCAAGTAACATTAACCCTGGTTTTATGCCTGAGAGTGTTCGGGAAGATTTTTATCAACAAAACGAAGTCGGAAATACTTGTAAATATTCGAAAATGTAATTGGAATATTTTTTTGAGGGAACACTTTTGCTTTGATAAGCTTAACCATTGTATAAGAAAAAATAAGGATAAAAAGTATAAGAACTAAATTAAAACACAAATCATATTTTCTGAGGAAATAAGTCCTCAAAGAAATACCATCTGCGCGCTGTTTCCCCAATGTGAGATCCAAGACTCTTTTAATTGCAGGAAGGATAACAGGAATTTTAGTCCAGTTGGAATAGCGCACGTCCTCATAACGGTAATTCATATCATAACCAGGAGGCACCTGCGATTTATAATAATCCCAGTTTTCTTTTACATCATTGAAGCTGGCAAGTCGATGCGATGGCGTCTCAAAAAAGACATTGAAAAGGGGATCCAGAACAACCCAGCCATGTTCAGTTAACGCTTCAACAATAATGTGAGATGCAAAAACACCATTGGATTTCATCTGGGCAATCCGAACCGGGAACTTGTAGCCTTGTAGTATCCTTGCCAGCACCATGGAAAAGCTGCCACAGGCACCCCTGGCTGTCATCAGATCAATCGAAGTAGGTTCTAAAAGTGCTGCTTCGATTCCCTGAAATTGCTTTCCTTCAAAAACAGATCCCCTGTCAACTAACAGATTATGACACGCATGCATTACTTTAACTGCCACAGAATCCTGTGAGTCAGCCGCGTTTATTTTGGTGCTTATGTCGGCATGTATAGCTTGAAAAAGCTCCTTTTCATAATTGCCTTCCATTTTGAAATAAAATAAAGAAGCCAATAAGAAGCCATTCAAAAAAGTAAGAAAATATAAATTCCCCAAAACACGTCTGATCATCTTAATGTAACTGTTAAATGCTTAACACTTAAAGTAGTTTTACGGGATTTTTTCTTGTACCAAAGAATCCGACACTCGTTTTCATGGGATTGGATGCGATTTTATTAGGATGTGCCGTATTAATCAACGAATCTAGTCAAAATCCATTAGATTTTTCATCCATAATTGTCTTTAATAAGCAATTTTTATACCACTAAAAGGGAATGGTCAGGCTGAATTTCTTGCTGCGTTAATAATGCCGAATGAACAGCGGATGATAAGTTTTTCAAAAATTTTCTTCATGGCAGAACCGGAACTTTCTGCTTCGCGAAACCTGACAATCGCATATTGCTGGATGGTACTAAGGGGGAGTACAATTCTTTCCCTCATTTGAATGGATAACTGCTCAATCGGATAATCAGACATAAGTTCCTGTTTTCCAGATAGTTTGAATATGTATTTTTTGGTAAGTTCGAATTCGTTATAGATAAGCATCCATATTTTGCCATATTTTGGATGTCGTGAAAAGGACTCTGTCAGAGGAAAAAAGCATTTTTTCATAGCCATCTCACTATTATCCAGCAGTGTTTTAAAGTAGGGGGAATTATTATAGAGGTTTTTGACCTGTTTCCATTTCCCTTTTTTATCCATTTCCTGTAAGGCGGCCCCGACGCCGTAGTACCCGGATACGTTTTGTTTTAACTGGCTGAAAGCACCCACAAATGGGATAGCGCGAAGGTCCTTTAGTTCAAGTTTACCTGTGTTCTTTCTTTTACTCGGCCTGCTGCCAATATTTGTTTCCCCATAAAACTGAAGCGGGCTTACTTCGCTCAGGTATTCCGCAAAATAATCATGGTCTCTCAATCCTGTATAGGCATCGTAGCTGATATCAGCCATTTCTGTTAGCAAAACTTCTTCTTCTTCGGTCAGTGTCACTTTACGCATAGAAAAAAGATCGTTGGAGATACCTGCATGCACCAATTGTTCTATATTGAACTGTGCAGAATCCACTGTACCAAAATTCGAACTAACGGTTTGTCCCTGTATGGTTAATTGAATTTCTTTATTAGCAATATTTTTCCCAAGAGAAGAATAAAACCGATGGGTTTTTCCGCCTCCTCTTGCAGGTGGTCCGCCGCGCCCGTCAAAAAAAATCACACTGATACCATGTTCCTCTGATATCCGGGTGAGTTCTTCCTTGGCTTTATAAATACTCCAATTGGCCATCAGGTAACCGCCGTCTTTGGTTCCATCTGAGAATCCAACCATGATGGTTTGTTTCTCATTCCTTTTTTTCAGATGAGCACGATATTCCGGATTGGTATAAAGAGTTTCCATGATTCCTGCTGCATGATGCAGGTCATCCACTGTCTCAAACAGGGGTACAATATCCAGATTGATCTGATCTTTTTTCAGTCCGCCCAGGAGGAACAACGCATATACTTCCATCACATTACTCGCGCTGTTACATTGACTGATGATATAACGGTTGCATCCCGATTCTCCGTTTTTTTCCTGAATTGTTTTCACAGCCCGGACGCACGCCAGCGTATCGTTTGTGAGTTCGTCTGAATAAGGGGTTTTTGAAACAGGTTTCAGGTGTGCGAGTATTTTTATTTTTTCTTTTTCACTCAGTTCATCATAATCGCCCGGAAATATTTCATCCCTTTCGTCGATTATATTCAATACTCTTTCATGTACTGAACTTTCCTGGCGTAAATCCAATGTGGCAAAATGAAGTCCGAAAATGCGCATCTTACTGATAAAATTATCCACCATGGTAAGGAATAACCCATTATTCTGATAGATAAGTACTTCCCGTATCTTGAGCATGGCCTTGAGCATGTCTGAGAAGTGGAAGGGTCTGGAGGGATCCGGAGTAAATAATTCCTGATATAATTTTTCTTCCCATTCCGCAATGATCAGGTCGACCTCTTTAAATGTCAGCCTGCGTTTCAGCCTGCGAACATCAAAATAATAACAGCGCAATAGAGCGGCTCGTAAGGATTCTGCAACTTTTAAAGTGGTATCCGTTTTTACGAACGGGTTCCCGTCGCGGTCTCCTCCCGGCCAGAAACCCATTTGTATTACTGGATTTTTATCACTTACGGCATCCGGGAACTGCGATTTAAGTGATGAAAGTATTTTACCTGCTGCATGATAAAAAACATTTTCCAGGTACCAGATCAGACTTATGGCTTCATCATAGGGCGTTGGTTTATTTTTTTTGAAGAAAGGGGTCTTACCCAATTGCTGCATGAATGTATTTATTTCAGCGGCATTATTCTGGATGACGGCACGGGAAAGGTCGTTTATAATTCCCAGCACCGGGCCGGGGTAAAACTGGGTTGGATGAGCCGTCAAAACAAGTCTTACATCATAATCGGTCAGTTTTTCCTTTAGCTCTTTTTCTTTGCTGTATTGAATGATTTCAGAAAAAAGATGTTTCAGTGAACCAGTGCCACCCATATCGTTCACACTGGTAAATGCAGCGTCTTCCAATGCGTCAAAGAGTACAACCTGTCTTTCCACGTATTGAACGAAGCGAAACAGGATATCTGATTTTTCACGGTCGGTCCCGCCGGGAAAATGTTTACTGAAAAATTCTTCAATAATTTCAACCGGGCTCAGTTTTTTATGGTATCCCTCTTCACAATAAGTAAGCAGGAGGGATAAAAAAATACCCGTTTTTTCTATCCTGTGAAAAGGAAGTGAAGTGAAAAGACTGTTATAGAGCTGAAACTTAATACCTACCAGGTTTTTAAATTCCTGCAATCCGGAGGATTGGTTATTCATATGCGAATTTAAAATTCATTCAACAAATCGAGCAATATATGAACAGGAAATCAAAACAATTGGGTAAAATCATTTGATATAGTATAAATTATCATGATTTGTTTCATTTTCATTAATATAATTCCTTAGCTTTGCCTCTCTTATAAAATGAATCATCCGGCCAGTCATATTACCCATATTCCCTTTATTACCCGCATTTCCGGTGGGATCATTTCTATTACCAGAACGACCCTTTAAGGGTTGTATAATTACATATCATTACCGGGCCTATGGCTGTTTGCTAAGCAGCTTATTTTTTGCAACTATTCTTTTTTTCAATTTTATATATGCAGGTTCTTAAGTTTGGAGGTTCTTCAGTAGCCAATGCATCGAACATCAGTAAATGCATTGCCATTATAAGCAAAGCCATTGAGAAGGATAAGACCATTGTAGTGGTTTCAGCGCTCGGCGGCATTACTGACAACTTATTGCATTGCGCCACTGCGGCCTCGGCCGGAGATGAACAATATACAGAATACCTCAAAGGTATTGAGCAAAGGCATTTGGATACAGTGCGGGAACTGATTCCGGTTACCAGTCAGAGCAGCATCCTGAGTATGGTCAAAAAAACCTGCAATGAACTGGAAGATATTTTCAAAGGGATATTTCTTCTCCGGGAGCTGTCTAACCGTACAACGGATTGTGTATTGAGTTTTGGAGAATTACTTTCGTCCCGAATTTTATCTGCCAGTCTCGCAGCCCAGGATATGCCAAATACCTGGAAAGATTCCCGGGATTTAGTTGCAACCGATTCTCGTTTTGGTCATGCGATGGTGGATTTTCCGGTAACACAAAAAAAGATGATTGCTTATTTTCAGCAAACGCAGGTTTCTCTTTATATCGTACCCGGGTTTATCGCTTCGGATGCACTGGGAATCACAACTACGCTGGGAAGAGGAGGTTCTGATTACACCGCTGCTATTTATGGTAGTGCCCTGGAAAGTAACAGAATTGAAATCTGGACAGATGTATCGGGTATGATGACAGCTGATCCGCGACTGGTCAGCAATGCGCGTGTTATTCCGGACATCTCTTACCAGGAAGCCATGGAGCTTTCCCATTTCGGAGCCAAAGTAATTTATCCTCCGACTCTTCAACCCGTCATGAATAAAGGTATTCCGGTTTGGATCAAGAATACATTTGCTCCTGCTGATGCGGGCACCCTGATTGAAAAAGTTTCCAGTACAACAGGAAACAGTATACGCGGAATTTCAAGTATCCACAGGATCGCCCTCCTCAGCCTGGAAGGAAGTGGCATGATCGGAATCCCGGGATTTTCAAAAAGACTATTTGAATCTTTATCACGCCAGCAGATAAACGTTATCCTGATCACACAGGCTTCATCGGAACATTCCATATGTGTGGGTGTCGAAAGTTCGCAGGCAGCCATAGCAAAAATTTCCATCGACGATGCGTTTGCTCCTGAAATACATGCCGGCTCCGTTATGCCTCTGATCGTAGAAGAAGATCTGGCGATTGTAGCGCTGGTAGGAGACAATATGAAAAGCCATCCGGGGATCAGTGGTAAATTATTCGGTGTTCTGGGCAGGAATGGCATTAATGTACGGGCAATTGCACAAGGTTCATCAGAAAGAAATATTTCCGCGGTGATCTCAACGAAGGATGTTAAAAAAGCAGTGAATGTTTTACATGAAGAGTTTTTTGAAGCCACTTATAAACAACTAAATCTGTTTATTACAGGTACGGGTAATGTGGGAAAAAGACTGATTGCACAGCTTGCACAGCAAGAACATTTTCTGCTGGATCAGCTTCGGTTACAGGTGCGCGTTACAGGACTCGCGAACAGCCGCCATATGCTGATTCAGGAAGAAGGCATCGATCTGAGCAACTGGCAGCCTGAACTGGAAAAAGGAAATCCGATGCATTTGCGTGATTTTATTAAGACCATTCATTCAAAAAATCTGCGTAACTCAGTATTTGTGGATGTAACTGCCAATAAAGAAGTGGCGTTGGGATATGAACACCTTTTACTGAAGAGTATTTCTGTCGTGGCCTGTAATAAAATTGCGAGCTCATCTCCTTATAGTTATTACCGGAGACTGAAAGATTTATCAAAGGAATTCAATGCAGCCTACTATTTTGAAACCAATGTAGGCGCGGGACTACCGGTTATCGGAACGCTGAATGATCTGTTAAGGAGCGGCGATAAAATCAGAAAAATAGAAGCCGTACTCAGCGGCACGCTCAATTTTGTTTTTAACCATTACGATGGTAAAATGAAATTTGCAAAGGTTGTTAAACAGGCACAGGATGAAGGTTATACTGAACCTGATCCCCGTCTTGACCTGAGTGGTACCGATGTAATGAGAAAGATAATGATACTGGCCCGCGAAGCCGGGAATGCCATAGAAATGGAAGATATCAGCAATAATGTTTTTCTTCCCGCATCCTGTATGATTGGTTCGGTGGAAGATTTTTATTTAGCCATGGAAAAAGAGGAAGCACATTTTAAAAAATTATTTGATGCAGCTGAAGCGGAAGGGAAAAAATTAAAATTTGTTGCTGGCTATGAAAATGGGAAAGCTTCTGTAGGTCTTCAGCATGTTGGTCCTTCCCATGATTTTTATCATTTATACGGCAAAGACAATATCGTGCTTTTTTATACTGACCGTTATCCGGAACAACCACTGGTAATTAAGGGAGCAGGTGCGGGAGCGGAAGTAACAGCTTCCGGCGTTTTTGCAGATATCATGCGTGCGGCCAATATTTGATTATTATGACGAAGGAAATTATCATACATGCACCGGCTACTGTTGCCAACCTGGTATGTGGTTTTGATGTGCTCGGACTTTGTCTTGCAGAGCCTTATGATATTATGCAGGTGCGACTACTCGATGAAAAACAGGTTATCATTCGTACAACGGATAATTTTCCTTTACCCCTGGATCCCGCTATGAATACTGCCGGAGCACCGCTGTTGGAAATGATTGCTGTTTTAAAGCAGGATGTTGGTTTTGAAGTTATCATTACCAAACAGATCAAACCCGGAAGCGGGATCGGTTCCAGCGCAGCCAGTGCTGCGGGTGCAGTGGTAGCTGCCAACGAATTGCTGGGCAATATTTTTACAAAAGAAGAACTCGTTCGCTTTGCTATGTTTGGAGAGAAAGTAGCATCGGGAGTTAAACATGCTGACAATATCGCACCATGCATCTACGGAGGCGTGACCCTGATACGTTCTATTTTTCCTCTGGATATCATTCCCATTTCCTCACCGGTACTATTCGTAACCGTTTTACATCCGCAGATTGAAGTAAGAACATCAGATGCGCGCGAAATATTAAGAAAGGAGGTGCTTCTAAAAGACGCTATCCGGCAATGGGGAAATATCGGAGGATTGGTTGCGGGTTTAATGAAAGGTGATTATGATCTCATTGGCAGGTCTCTGGAAGACGTAATTATCGAGCCGGTAAGATCTATACTTATACCTGGATTTGACATTATAAAGACTGAGTGTAAGTCTGCAGGAGCCATTGGTGGCGGGATCTCAGGTTCTGGCCCCTCGATATTTATGCTAAGCAGGGATGAACAAACCGCGAATATCGTAGCAGCTGTAATGAAATCAATATATGATAAGATAGGCGTGAATTATCACATTTACGTAACTACAATAAACCACCAGGGAGTTAGAAAGCTTAACGCGTAACGCTTAACGCGTAACGCTTAACGCGTAACGCTTAACAGATTTTGGAAATTAATAAGTTACAATGCTATTTTACAATCTTAATAAACCATCAGAGAAAGTTGATTTTAAAACGGCAACCATACAAGGGTTGGGATCTGAGAAAGGATTATTTTTTCCAGAACGCATTCCGTTATTTCCTTCATCATGGATCAATAATCTGGAAAATTATTCTGATGAAGAAATCGCATGGTCTGTAATGAATCAATATGCCGGTGAAACGATTCCGGAGAAAATACTCCGTCAAATAACTGCTGAAACCATCGCGTTTAATATTCCCCTGGTTTCCGTTTCTAAAAATATTTATACGCTTGAATTATTTCATGGCCCTACACTGGCCTTCAAAGACGTAGGAGCCCGTTTCATGAGCCGTTGTCTTGGATATTTTATGAAGGATAATGACCGGTCAGTTACGGTGTTGGTTGCGACATCAGGTGATACTGGCGGAGCGGTGGCCAACGGATTTTTAGGAGTTGAAGGAGTGAACGTTGTTATTCTTTATCCTTCGGGCAAAATAAGCCCGGTACAGGAGTTACAACTTACCACACCCGGAAAAAATATTACTGCCCTTGAAGTAGAAGGCAGTTTTGATGATTGCCAGGCCCTGGTTAAACAGGCGTTTTCAGATAAGGAATTAACTGAAAAGATTTTTTTAACCTCAGCAAATTCCATTAATGTGGCCCGCTGGCTTCCCCAGCAGATTTATTATTTCCTGGCCTGGAAACAATGGAAGGATAAATTAAACCCACCTGTTATTTCTGTGCCGAGCGGTAATTTCGGAAATATCTGTGCAGGACTGCTGGCATTTCATTCAGGTCTTCCGGTAAAACATTTTATTGCTGCATGTAATGTAAATGCTGTTGTTCCCGAATATTTAAAAACAGGCTTATTTAAACCTGTAAAAGCAAAGTCTAGCTTATCGAATGCGATGGACGTAGGCGACCCGAGCAATTTTGTTCGAGTGCTCGCTTTATTCAATTCCGAATTTGAACCTTTGAAACAGACAATGAGCAGTGAAAGTATTAGTGATGAAGAGACAGGCGCTGCAATACGAACTCTTTACCGGGAATTCGGATATCTGGCAGATCCACACGGTGCCGTTGGTTGGCTGGCTCTGGATCGCTGGCTGAAAATTCATCCCAATCAGGAAGGTATTTTCCTGGAAACTGCACATCCGGTTAAATTCCCGGACACGGTGGAAAAATTTTCCGGCAAACCTGTGCGTATTCCCGATTCAGTTCAGGCCCTGTTTAGTAAAAAGAAAACTTCTGTGAAAATAAAAGCCGATTATATCGTATTCCTGGAAAAATTGCTGGAGAATAAGAGATAGGTTTTTTGTAAGGGCAATTCTTTATTTTTATGGTATTAAACCTTAAAAATAAGCCATGAAACATTTGAAATGCCTTACGCTGCTAAGCTTCATATTATTAATAACCGGCCGGGGATTTGGACAGAAAGTTAAGTTGGAAGAGGGGGACCTTTCTCCACTGAAAACTGAAAAAACGCTGGCATTCGCTTTTACCTATGATAGCATGTCGATGGGTAGTGGACATGGACATCCACCTGGGCCTGGGCATTCACATGGACAACAGACAGAGGCGGAATACGTTGCAAAACACACAGAAGAATATAACAAAAAATCGCCTGGGAAAGGCGATGAATGGGCCAAGGCCTGGAAAGATGACAGGGAAACATTATATGAGCCCGGGTTCACAAAAGAATTTGAAAAATATGGAGGATTTCAACCGGATCCAAAAGCAAAATACACCATCATCTTCAAAACGACCAATACAGAGCCAGGATTCAATATCGGAATCATGCGTCATAATGCCGAAATCAGTGGAGTTGCCTGGATTGTGGAGACTGGCAATAAATCACATGTAATTGCGAAGATCAGTGTTACCAATGCACCTGGAGGAAGCTTCTTTGATAACGATTATGCCACAGACGAAAGAATTTCTACTGCATATAGTGAGGCCGGTAGGGGTCTGGGGTATTTTATTAAGGGCAAATTATAATTCAATAACTATAATGCTTCGAAAGGGCTTTAAAAAAACCCTCCCAGTTTTCTGAGAGGGTTTGTTATTTAAAAAGGAGCTAAGCGTTGAGCATTATGCGTTAAGCTTTTTTAGTCAAAGCGAAGATCAAGGCCCAGTCCGCGTAATTCATGAACCAACACGTTGAAGGATTCGGGTATTCCCGCTCTTGGGATACTGTCGCCTTTTACGATGGCTTCATAAGTTTTCGCACGGCCGATGATATCGTCGGACTTAAGTGTAAGCAATTCCTGAAGGATATTGGAAGCACCATAAGCTTCGAGAGCCCATACTTCCATTTCTCCGAAACGCTGACCACCAAACTGTGCCTTACCACCCAGTGGCTGTTGTGTTATGAGGCTGTATGGTCCAATGCTGCGGGCATGCATTTTATCATCCACCATATGGTGCAGTTTGATGATATAAATGATACCTACTGTAGCTTTCTGGTCAAAGCGATCACCTGTTTCACCATCATACAAGTATGTATGTCCGAATACAGGTAAACCAGCTCTTTCGATATGTTCTGCAATTTCTTCTACAGTGGCTCCGTCGAAAATCGGTGTTGCGAATTTCAGACCAAGTTTTTCACCGGCCCATCCCAGAACGGTTTCATAAATCTGACCCAGATTCATACGGGAAGGTACACCGAGCGGGTTCAGCACGATATCAACCGGAGTTCCATCTTCAAGGAACGGCATATCTTCTGCGCGCACAATTTTAGCGACGATACCTTTATTACCATGGCGTCCCGCCATTTTATCGCCGACTTTCAATTTACGTTTCACAGCAAGGTAAACCTTAGCCAGTTTCAATACACCGGCAGGCAGTTCATCACCAATAGAGATATTGAACTTTTCCCTTTTATATCTTCCCAACTCTTCATTGTACTTGATATTGTAGTTGTGAAGAAGCACATTTACCAGTTCGTCTGATTTCGCGTCTCCTGTCCATCCCAGCGGATTTACATTCAGGTAATCGATGCCGCTCAGATTTTTCTGTGTGAACTTAGCACCCTTTCCTATCTGTACTTCGCCAAAATTATTATTGACACCTGTAGAAGTATGATCTTTCAGTAGTACCTGCAGTTTCGAAATCAGTACTTCCAATAAATCCGTTTCGTTCTTCTCGTGTACTTTTTCAATCTTATCCAATACTGCTTTCTCACGGACTTTAGCGTTCTTATCTTTCTTGGCGCGCTGGAAAAGTTTCTTACTTATCACGACACCCTCAGTACCACTTGGAGCTTTTAGTGAAGCGTCTTTAGCATCCCCTGCTTTATCACCGAAAATGGCACGGAGAAGTTTTTCTTCAGGAGTCGGATCACTTTCGCCTTTTGGTGTGATCTTACCGATCAGGATATCACCTTCTTTGATTTGTGCTCCGACACGAATGATTCCGTTTTCGTCGAGATCTTTAGTTGCTTCTTCAGAAACATTGGGAATATCAGGTGTTAATTCTTCTTCACCCAGTTTAGTGTCCCGAACTTCCAGTTCGTATTCAGAGATATGAACAGAAGTAAATAAATCTTCCCGAACCACTTTTTCACTGATCACGATGGCATCCTCGAAATTATAACCCTTCCATGGCATGAATGCCACTTTGAGATTTCTTCCAAGCGCCATTTCTCCGGCCTGAACGGCATATCCTTCAGTAAGGAAATCGCCTTCTTTCACTCTCTGTCCTTTTCTGACAGCAGGTTTCAGATTGATACAGGTTTCCTGATTCGTTTTGATGAACTTGGTTAGCTTGTATATTTTAAGATCGTCTTCAAAGCTGACGAGCTTTTGTATTTCATTTCTTTCGTAGCGAACATGGATTTCATTTGCATCAACAAATTCAACCATGCCTTCTCCCTCAGAATGGATCTGGATACGTGCATCGCGGGCAGCTTTTGCTTCAAGTCCCGTGCCTACAATGGGCCTTTCAGGAAGAATCAATGGCACAGCCTGACGCTGCATATTTGATCCCATCAGCGCACGGTTGGCATCATCGTGCTCGAGGAAGGGGATGAGGGAAGCGCTCAGACCAACGATCTGGTTAGGTGCTACGTCCATATATTCCACTTCATTCCTGTCCAGTATCGGAAAGTCACCGGTCTGGCGCGAAACGATTTTATCTTCTACGAAATTTCCTTTGTCATCCAGGGCGATATTTGCCTGGGCGATTTTGGCAATATCTTCTTCTTCCGCACTCAGGTAAGTGAGTTTTTTCATATCCACTTTACCTTCATTCACCTTACGGTAAGGGGTTTCAATGAATCCCATTTCATTGATCTTCGCGTGAACGCATAGGGTAGAAATGAGTCCGATATTAGGTCCTTCCGGAGTTTCAATGGTACAGAGACGGCCATAGTGGGAATAATGTACGTCACGCACTTCAAAGCCTGCTCTTTCACGGCTAAGACCTCCGGGCCCGAGCGCGGAGATACGACGCTTATGAGTAATCTCACTTAGCGGATTTGTCTGATCCAGGAACTGTGACAATTGTGATGTTCCGAAGAATGAATTGATCACGGAAGAAAGTGTTCTTGCATTGATCAGATCTACCGGAGTAAATACTTCGTTATCACGCACGTTCATTCTTTCACGAATAGTTCGTGCCATACGGGCAAGACCCACACCGAACTGTGCATACAATTGTTCACCGACAGTACGTACACGGCGGTTACTCAGATGATCAATGTCATCAATTTCTGCTTTTCCGTTTGTTAAACGAACGAGGTATTTAATGATCTCTATCATATCACCTTTCGTCAGAGTTTTCTGAGTCAGTGGTAAATTCAAATTGAGCTTACGATTAATTTTATAACGACCTACTTCACCGAGGTCGTATCGTTTGTCACTGAAAAACAATTTGTCGATAATACCACGAGCTGTTTCGTCGTCAGGAGCATCTGCACCACGAAGCTGGCGGTAGATATGCTGTACGGCTTCCAGTTCGCTGTTGGAAGTATCTTTATTCAGTGTGTTGTAGATGATGGCATAATCACCGCCTACGTCTTCTTTCTGGATGAAAACACTTTTCACATCCATTTCGATGACCATATCGATGGCTTCTTCGTCGAGTACCGTATCACGTTCCAATACGATTTCATTTCTTTCAATTGAAACTACTTCGCCGGTGTCCTCATCCACAAAATCTTCCACCCATGTTCTCAACACACGGGCAGCCAGTTTTTTACCAATATATTTATGAAGCGTTTTTTTATCGACTTTCACTTCGTCGGCCATGCCGAAAAGGGCGAGAATATCTTTATCAGTTTCATATCCGATAGAACGCAGCAGGGTAGTAACAGGAAATTTCTTTTTCCGGTCGATATACGCAAACATTACGTTATTGATATCGGTTGCAAATTCCATCCACGCACCTTTGAAAGGAATTACGCGTGCTGAATAGATTTTAGTTCCGTTAGGATGAATTGACTGGCCAAAGAATACTCCAGGAGAACGATGAAGTTGGGAAACAACAACTCGTTCAGCACCGTTGATTACAAAGGTTCCTCTTGGAGTCATGTAAGGAATATTTCCAAGGAAAACATCCTGAACGATGGTTTGGAAATCTACGTGTTCTTCATCGTTACAGCTGAGGCGAAGCTTCGCTTTCAGAGGTACCGCATAAGTTAGTCCGCGTTCCATACATTCTTCAATAGTATAACGGGGCGGATCGATGAAGTAATCCAGGAATTCCAGCATGAAAATATTCCGTGTATCAGTGATCGGAAAATTCTCCTTGAATACTTTGAACAAGCCTTCAATATTTCGCTTGTCCGGCGTGGTTTCCAGCTGGAAAAATTCTTTGAAAGACTGGATCTGTACTTCGAGCAGGTCCGGTGTTTCGGCAAGGTGCTTAATCTTTCCGAAATTTACCCTTGGTGTGAGTTTTGTTGAAGACATACGGTATATATCCTATTTTAAATGTTCAAACTACAGTTCGCGGGAAAACAAAAAAATGCCCTGGAAATTCAATGAATTCCCAATGCATTGATTATTAGCATGTTATATTGTGCTGAATATTTATAGCTTAATTGATAATACAAACGGACGGCAAAGTTAAGGAATTAAGCTGAAATAAGGATCTTTCACTATAAAATAGTTGACTGTTGACGGTTGACAGTTGACGGTCTTTTGGTGTGAATTTACACCTGATATCTGTCAGCAGTCAACTGTCGACCGTCCATGATAAAAAAATGGTGAACAGCCACCAGAACTATTCACCATTTTCCATAAAATATAAATGCAGAATTACTGAATTTCAACTTCAGCACCAGCTTCTTTCAGTTTAGCAACCAGACCTTCTGCATCTGCTTTGCTAACACCTTCTTTAACTGGTTTTGGGGCACCATCAACGAGGTCCTTTGCTTCTTTCAATCCAAGTCCTGTCAGGTCCTTAACAATTTTAACCACATTCAGTTTGTTTGCGCCAGCGGCTTTCAGAATAACAGTAAATGCTGTTTTTTCTTCAGCAACAGCTGCGGCACCACTTGCAGCGGGACCAGCAGCAGCCACGGCTGCAGCAGCAGGTTCGATACCATACTCTTCTTTCAGAATTTTTGCGAGTTCATTAACTTCCTTTACAGTCAGGGATACTAACTGTTCTGCGAATGATTTTAAGTCTGCCATTTTGTTTGATTTTTTCCCCCTTCATGGTCCGCCTTACGGCCAACTCCGGAGGATGGTTATTAAAAAAGCCAAAAGCTGAAAGCCTAAAGCTTAAAGCCTGGCGGTTAATTGCGATTATTATTTTATGTAAAGAACTTTTCTTTCCTATTCCACCTTAAGCCTTTCGCCTTCAGCGTTCAGCGTTCAGCGTTCAGCGTTAAGCGTTAAGCGTTCGGCGTTCGGCGTTCGGCGTTCGGCGTTCTACGCCTGCGCTCTAGCTCCAACTGCCCGAACAAGACCGGCTAATTTTGCACCAGCATTCAAACCACTGATTACATTTTTAGCAGGTGATTGCAACAGGCTGATAATTTCACCAATCAGATCATGTTTGCTCTTCAGGGTGGTAAGTATTTTAAGTTGATTATCTCCTTCAAAAACATCACCATCGATGAATGCAGCCTTCAGTACTGGTTTTTCCAGGTTACCATCCTTACGGAAACTGCTGATGATAAGCGCCGGTTCTTTTGGACTTTCAGAAAAAAGAAGTGCGGTAACGCCGTTTAAAGAACTAAACATACCGGAATACCTTTTAGAATCGAGATTTTCCAGAGCTTTTTTGATAAGCGTATTTTTAGCGACCTTCATTTCCACTTTTTTACTAAAGCAGATCCGGCGCAGCTTTCCAACCTGTTCCACAGTCAGAGATTCAGTATTGGTCACATAGAAATTATGGTATTGGGAGAACTTGCCTTTCAACAGTTCAATTACTTCGTTTTTTTGATCTTTGGTCATAACCTTTATTTAAAATGTTTTATTGAGCGAATGCGCGGGTATCGATAGAAATTGACGGACTCATAGTACTTGCCATGAATACGCTTTTTACGTATGTACCTTTTGAAGTGGCCGGTTTTGCTCGGATCACTGCATTGATCAATTCCTGGCTGTTCTGATTAATTTTTTCCGGAGTGAAACTAACTCTTCCGATAGAAGCGTGTATGATACCCGCCTTATCTACTTTAAAAGCTATTTTACCACCTTTTACTTCATTTACAGCCCCAGCTACATCGTTTGTAACGGTACCGGTTTTCGGATTCGGCATCAGGTTACGTGGTCCAAGTACTTTACCCAGTTTACCAATTTTAGGCATAACTGAAGGTGTTGCAATAACGACATCGAAGTCAACCCAGCCTGCTTCAATTTTCTGAATGAATTCGTCAAGGCCGACATAGTCAGCGCCCGCATTCCGTGCATCGGCTTCTTTATCCGGCGTACATAATACCAGTACACGTTTAGTTTTACCTGTCCCATGAGGAAGGCTTACTGTTCCTCGGACTGACTGGTCTGCCTTTTTTGGGTCCACTCCCAGGCGAATGTGCAGGTCAACAGAGGCATCAAATTTTGCGATGTTGACTTCCTTTACGAGGGAAGATGCATCTTTCAGAGTGTAGGCTTTATTTTTGTCAACCTTAGCGGCAACAGATTTTCTTTTTTTGGAGATAGCCATATCATAATTTTTTAAAAGTGTTCAGAATTAATTGTCCCATGGAGCTTTGCCTTCAACGTTGACACCCATACTGCGTGCCGTACCGGCAACCATGCGCATGGCGCTTTCAACGGTAAAGCAGTTCAGGTCGGGCATTTTGTCTTTTGCTATGGCCTCTACCTGGGTCCAGTTAACCTTACCTACTTTGTTACGATTTGGCTCTTTGGATCCGCTCTGTAATTTTGCTGCTTCCAGAATCTGAACAGCTGCAGGCGGTGTTTTGATAATAAAATCGAAGGATTTGTCGGAATAGACAGTGATCAGAACAGGAAGAACTTTTCCTATTTTATCCTGGGTTCTGGCATTGAATTGCTTGCAGAACTCCATAATGTTAATACCCTTGGATCCTAATGCAGGTCCTATAGGTGGGGCCGGGTTGGCCTGACCGCCTTTTACCTGCAACTTGACATAACCGGAAATTTGCTTTGCCATGTTTACATTTTTTGGTGTTAACGTCCCATGCTTAGCCGGGACTCCCAAACCTTACGGTATACTAAGAACTTTCGATTGGGGACGCGAAATTAGGGTTTTTTTGATTAAATGTCAAAATAATGCTCCGGCTGAATTGAACTCAGAAAGCCCAGCGCTGATCACCGGAGTAAAATAGTTGAATGTAATTTTGAAATTTTCATTCATTTATTATGAATAGGCAGCATTTTTCTGAACGCCTCCACAGTCTGTCTTCAGTTCATCTTTTCTTCAATTCCGTATAGAATCAGGCGTTCAGCGTTTAGTATTCTGCGTTAAGCGTAAAATAGTTTTCCAATTAAGTGCGCTCATTTTTTTCTATATGAAGATTTCTGTTTAACTTTTTGCCACAAACATCCAAAGCTTTCAAATCATTTAAAATTGTCTTCAAATTATGGCAAAGTCAAAGAAAAAAGCGGCTAAGAAAAAGGCCTCGCCTAAAAAGAAATCTGCGCCTAAAAAGTCCGCAAAAAAGGCAGCAAAAAAGAGACCAGCTAAGAAAAAAGCTGCGAAGAAAAAAGCAGCACCAAAGAAAAAAGCAGCGCCCAAAAAGAAAGCTGCTCCCAAAAAGAAAGCTGCGAAAAAAGCGGCTCCTAAAAAGAAAGCAGCAAAGAAAAAAACAGTTAAGAAATCCAGCGCAACGCCTGCTGCTCCTATGCCAGCTCCCTCTATGCCAAGTCCAGGTCCGGATAGTTCCAATGGTTCCGGAAGCCAGGATTCAGGCAGTTCTTTCTAAATTTGGTTTTGCAGTTTGAGGATAGCTATATACAACGACCGAAGAATAAAAAAAGACGTCACGTTTAGAACGGGACGTCTTTTTTATTCTTACAGAAAAAACCTCAGGCTATTTTTTCTACCTGCATATAATTTAATTCCACAGGGGTGGACCTTCCGAAAATCTTAACAGTTACTTTCAGTTTTTTCTTTTCATCGTTGACTTCCTCAATGATTCCGTTAAAATCATTAAATGGTCCCTCGATGATCTTGATTGTTTCTCCGATGATGAAAGGTTCACTCATACTCATACCACCCGCTTCTGCCATTTCATCCATCTTGCCCAGCATCTTATTAACTTCTGCTTTCCGGAGAGCAATTGGATTTTCCTTTCCCAGAAAATGGATAACGCTGGGTGTATTCTTAACAGCATCCCGTAAATCGTCTCCCAATTTACCTTCCACAACTTCTACCATTACATATCCGGGATAATAGTTCCTTTCACGCATCACTTTTTTACCGTTCTGAACTTTATAAACCTTTTCTATGGGGAGAAAAATCTGCTTCACAACTTCACTCCAGCCTCCGCGTGAAATCTCCTTATCAAGGTATTCTTTCACTTTTCTTTCTTTCCCGCTTACTACGCGCAGAACATACCATTTGGTTTCCTTAACAGGGACCTGTGAGGATTGTTCTGCCGGATCCGGTGTTGCTGTTTGATTAATAGTTTCCATCAGGATAATAATGAATAGATGAATTTTAAAATACCGTTGGAGAACAGGTCCATAACACCCACAAGCACTGTAATGAGCATGGTGGCAACAAGTACAATAACTGTTGACTGCTGGAGTTCTGACCAGGTTGGCCAGGTTACTTTCTCCATAAGTTCCTTATAGGACTCTTTAAAATAATTCGTGACTTTGTTCATAGTAATTTTCAAATTAACTCCGCACGGGAACAAGGATTCGAACCCTGATCAAAGGTTTTGGAGACCTCTATTCTAACCGTTGAACTATTCCCGTAGAAAGCTAAAAGCTATCCCGCTTGACCGAGACAGCTTTTAGTTCTTGCAAATATAATAAAATCTGATTTATTCTTCCCGCTTTGGAGGGAACAGCTTATTTCAGGATTTCTGTTACCTGTCCTGCACCTACTGTACGTCCGCCTTCACGTATCGCGAATTTCAAACCTTTTTCCATTGCGATAGGCTGGATCAGTTTAACAGTTAATGCACTGTTGTCACCAGGCATCACCATTTCAGTTCCTGCCGGTAACTCAACTTCTCCTGTAACATCCGTCGTACGGAAGTAAAACTGAGGACGATATTTATTGAAGAAGGGAGTATGACGTCCGCCTTCTTCCTTGCTTAATACATAAACTTCGCATTTGAAATCTGTATGGGGTGTAATAGTTCCAGGTTTGCAAAGCACCATTCCCCGGCGGATCTGATTCTTTTCAATACCGCGCAGAAGTAAACCTGCATTATCACCCGCTTCTCCGGCATCCAGTAGTTTGCGGAACATTTCCACTCCTGTTACAGTTGAACCAAGTGGCGCTTCCATCAATCCAACTATTTCAATTGCTTCACCAACTTTAATCCGGCCTCTTTCGATACGTCCGGTAGCAACTGTACCGCGTCCTGTAATAGAAAACACGTCTTCAACCGACATCAGGAATGGTTGATCAACCGGGCGTGGAGGCAGTGGAATATAGCTGTCAACCGCGTCCATCAGTTCGTCTATTGCTTTAATCCATTTTGCTTCACCAGCAAGAGCTCCTGTAGCTGATCCCTGGATGATTGGAGTATTATCGCCATCGAACCCATAGAAAGTAAGCAGTTCGCGGATTTCCATTTCAACCAGTTCAAGTAATTCGGGATCGTCGACCAGGTCAACTTTATTCATAAAAACAACCATACGCGGAACGCCTACCTGGCGGGCGAGCAGGATATGTTCTTTTGTTTGTGGCATTGGACCATCAGTTGCGGCGACAACCAGGATAGCACCATCCATCTGGGCAGCACCTGTAATCATGTTTTTTACATAGTCAGCATGACCTGGGCAATCCACGTGCGCGTAGTGACGGTTAGCCGTCTGATATTCTACGTGCGCCGTATTGATGGTAATCCCACGCTCTTTTTCTTCAGGGGCTGCATCGATTTCGTCGTACTTTTTTGCTGTTGCCAGTCCTCTTGAAGACAAAATGGTTGTAATGGCAGCTGTTAATGTGGTTTTACCATGGTCAATATGACCAATGGTTCCAACGTTAACGTGGGGTTTATCCCTTTTGAAGGTCTCTTTTGACATTGGTATCTAGTTTTAAATTTTGTTTTTAAATAATTGATTCTATTTTCCTAAATCCTGCTTTTCTTTTTTCCATTCAACAACCCGGTTAAAAATGAGCCGTTAAAGAGAATTGAACTCTTGACCTCTTCCTTACCAAGGAAGTGCTCTACCACTGAGCTACAACGGCATGTATGGTTTAGGCCGCCGTAGCTTTAGCGCAGGTGGCCTGCCTATGCTATTGACTACTTTGTTAAGACCTGCCTTCTCCCACCACTGCGGGATCCGGCAGCAAGAGCGGAAGACGAGGTTCGAACCCGCGACCTACAGCTTGGAAGGCTGTCGCTCTACCAACTGAGCTACTTCCGCATAATACAAGTATGAGAATATGGAAGTGTGAGAGTGTGAGAATAAAATAAGTATTTCACACGCTCCAAAACCCTATTATCAACTCAAAGAACTTTATAAATAATTAGAAATTCACTCTCACATTCTCACTCTTCCATACTCTGCGCCAAAGGCGCGCGGTGGGCAAGGATGGATTCGAACCACCGAACTCCGAAGAGAACAGATTTACAGTCTGTTGTCGTTGGCCACTTGACTACTTGCCCGGTTTCACTTTTCCCCCCTGACAAGAATCTCCCATTCCGGAAATTGACTATTCTGCCAGCTGAGCCAGAGAAGGGAATCGAACCCCCGACCAGCTGATTACAAATCAGCTGCTCTACCATCTGAGCTACTCTGGCATGATTTCTTTAATAATATGGGCCTGACCGTTTTACAAAGAACTAAAACTGACGGATTTATCCGCCTGTTTTTTTGGGAAGGCAAAGGTAAGCGAATTTGTTAAATGGAAAAATTTTGAAGTATATTTTCTAGCGAAAGCTACAGATCCTTTCCTGCAACTGAAAACAAGTTCAAAAAAAAACCCCGGACCGGGGTTTAAATCTAGGCAGCCTGTTTATCTTTTTTTCGTTTGATCAGGTTGATAATTGATCCCATTGCTTTATCAAAAGATTCTTCAAATGATTTAGAAGAACATTTAACAAAATAATCCTGCCGGGGTACATGTACTTTAATTTCTGCTATTTTATCTTTTATCGTATGAACCACATTATCAAGCTTAAGATAAACTTCCACCGTTACAATTCTGTCATGGAATGTATCCAATCGTAATAATTTTTTGTTTACATAGTCTACTAATTTGTTATCAGCTTCGAAGTGCACTGTCTGAATGTTTACGGTCATATCTTCACTTTTTAACAATGAAACAATAAATGCAAGAGCGTTTTTACAGGTATTATTTTGCATAAACCTGTTGAATGAAATTAGCTCCTTAGATGAATTTTTCCAAATATTTCGACTTATAAATTCCCTGTATTTTCACCCTGATATTAACCTCTTGGATGGTTTTTTTTATGCACTTCCCGGAGCTTTTCAATACTGTTATGAGTATATAATTGTGTGGCTGCCAGGCTTGAATGACCTAGCAGTTCTTTTACGGAATTCAGATCGGCCCCATGGTTCATCAAATGGGTGGCAAAGCTATGTCTCAGCACATGCGGGCTTTTTTTATCTATTGTCGTTACATGGGAAAGCCAATTTCTTACAGCCAGGTACGCATATTTAACATAAAGTGCACGACCTTTTTCATTTACAAACAGCGTGTCGGTCTTTTCATGGCCATCCAGACCAAGAGTGACCTGCTTTTCTTTTTGATATTGTGTGATTTCATCCAGAAGGGCGGTGCTGATAGGAATAATTCTTTCCTTATTTCCTTTACCAAGCACTCTTATCGTCGCGGCATTTGAATCCAATTGTCCGTTTTTAAGTGTAACCAGCTCAGTAAGCCTGACACCCGTATTATAAAACATCCGTATAAGCAAACGATCTGTTTTCCCTTTCCAGGTATCCGGGAATTCCACATGCTCCATGAGCAATTGCATATCCTTTTCTTCCACATAGACAGGCAGTCTTTTTCCGGATTTAGGACTTATAATCCCTGCCATGGGTGATTTTTCCAAAACCCCACTTCGCAGCAGAAATTTAAAAAAGGATTTTAGGGAAGAAATCTTCCTGTTGATAGATTTTGATTTTATTTTTTGTTCTTTTAAGCTGGCTAGCCAGGAGCGCACAATGGAGGTGGTAATGGCGGAAATCGTAGACTCTCCAAATGCGGTTTCCATATAGCTGAAAAATTGATCAAGGTCGTCATTATATGCACGTACCGTATGGGCCGAATATCTTTTCTCGAATTTTAAATAATCAATAAAGGGCTGGCTCAGACTATTCAATGCCTTGCGATTGATGTCCCTAAAAGTAAAAAGTAATAAGTAGAAAATAAAAAAGCCTTTCCGTTTAATGGAAAGGCCTGTATTTTAAGATGAAAATATATTACACGTCAAATTTTCCCGTAGCCAGTTGTTGTTTGTAAACTGCTTTTAGTACTTCACCCCTTCTTTTAATTGAAGGCTTGGTAAATGACTGACGGTTACGTAACTGGATCAGTACTTTGGCTTTTTCGAATTTCTTTTTATACTTTTTTAAAGCCTTGTCAATATTTTCACAATCCTTGGAATCGATAATCAACATGAAAGTTCTGTTTTTAAAATAAATTTCGGTTTGCAAAGATAAGGGGTTTTTTTAAAATAAAGTAATAAAAAGGGCGGAAATCCCGATTTTTACAGCATGTTCACGGGTATCATTGAAGCAATTGGCAGCATTTCGTACATTTCGGAAGAAGGAACTAATAAAAAGTTCAGTATTATCTCTTCTCTGGCACATGAGCTACATATTGATCAAAGCCTCTCCCACGATGGAGTATGCCTAACAGTAGAATCAGTACGGGATAATAATTACCAGGTTACCGCAATCGCAGAAACCCTGTCTAAAACCTGTCTATCCCACTGGAAACCAGGTAGCAGGATAAATCTTGAACGGTGTCTTCAACTGAACGGCAGGCTTGACGGACATATGGTACAGGGTCATGTGGATACAACCGCCATTTGCATGGATCGTACTAATAAGGAGGGAAGTTGGGTTTTTCGATTTGAATTTCCTGAAGTGTTCAGGAACCTGATCATTGAAAAAGGTTCTGTTGCCATAAACGGGATCAGCCTGACTTGTTTCGAAGTAACTAAAAATTCATTCTCTGTGGCTATCATTCCCTATACTTTTGAAAATACCAATATCAGCGAAATTATAGTGGGCTCTATTGTCAATATTGAATTCGACCTGATAGGGAAATATGTGGAAAGAATGTTATCACAAGGAAAATGAATAACCTCCTGTTGAAAGGCGAAAGCGATGTAAAATTTTCAATAGGCGATTATTTCCCCGCATTGGATGGCCTAAGAGGGTTAGCCATTTTAATGATAATACTTCACCATAATTTTGATTTTCTGTCATTTACCCGCCCTGCCTGGATCAGTCTGGATTTATTTTTTGTATTATCCGGTTTTCTGATTACCGGAATTTTAATAAAGAAAAGAGACTCGGCACATTTCCTTTTGAATTTTTACGCCAGACGTGTGTTAAGGATATTCCCTATTTATTATTTAAGCATAATTATATTTTTATTCATACTTCCCAACCTGATTAAGTATCCAATAGGATTAGACTATTTCATATCTAACCAATCCTGGTTTTGGCTGGAAATTCAAAACTGGCTATTTATTCTTAAACCAAATGGTAATAATAATTTCCTAAATCATTTTTGGTCGTTGGGTCTTGAAGAACAATTTTATCTTGTTAGTCCCTGGATCATTTTATTAATTAAGAAATATCAAAAAATCATCAGTTTCTTGTTAATCACATTATTGCTTTTACTGATAGTCAGATTGTTGCTATGGCATTTTCAGTTTAAAAATATTTCTTTTATAAATTTATATGCATTTACCAGGATTGATGGATTGTGTGTGGGAAGTTTATTGGCCATCTTCAGAAGCCAGGGAAGTTTTGAAATGACAAAATTTAATCGGGCAATAAGCATATCATTTTTATCGCTCGTCTTTTTTGCAATTCCTCTTCTTAAGCTTTTTTGTAATGCAAGGCTGCCATACCTGGCATGTTGTTTATACCCTCTAATTGCAATGTTTTGGGGAATAATTGTTTGGTTTTCGATCCGGAATAAAAGTCTCATGTACAGAATTTTCAATAAAAGATTCCTTATTTATTTAGGAAAAATATCATATGGTTTATACATTTTCCATTGGCCTGTCAATAGAATATTACAATTAAAACTGGAAATTTTTAACAATCATGAATATCTATTTTGGAATGACCTGTTGCTTGCTTTAATCTCAACATCAATTGCCATATTGATTTCTACCATTAGTTATTATACCTATGAGAAGTATTTTCTCGGTTTAAAGAGATATTTTACTTAATCAAACCAAATGGAATGCTTTACTTAATTATTTATTATTTTTTGATTACAACCATCTGCCTTTTTACAGGCATGCTTATTTATAGCTTTATACCATCAGATGTTCCGATCGAAAAACCCTTAATTAATTTTCTTCTGACCGGATTAATGGGAATTACGGCGATTGGACAATGGATTGTTTTATTTCTGCCAATCAATATAATCACCCTGCTTGGAATTTTAATTGTTTTCGGAATTATCTCAGGACTAAGAAAAAAGAAAATTTCACGAATATTCATGAATTGTAGAATTCTGAACCAAAATAATTCTGTATTATTCTACATAGTTTTTTTAGTGTTTTTAGTCCTGATCATGGTTTTTAATGCGGGGCCTGTTACTATGGACGATACCGCAAGCTATCATATACAAATGGTGAAATGGATTCAGGAATTTGGATCAGTTCCTGGAATTGCCAACCTGCATATGAGATTTGGTTTTAATTCATCCTGGTTTTCATCTATTGGTCTTTTGAGTTATCCTTTTCCAGGCTTAAACACATATATCACTTTAAACGGATTACTTTGCGTTTGGTTTTGTTATTTTCTCCTTGAAAAAACTTTTGCTTTTTCTAAAGCAGGTGTATCAGGTAAACCCCTGAACCAGGAAGTAGGGACCTTAATTTTACTTGTGCTTAGTCTTTTTAACTGGTCTATAATCCGGGGTTCAGCCAGCAGCGCGAATTATGATTTTATAAGTACATGTTGTATAGCAGTTTTATTTATTAATTTATACAATAATCAAAATAAAGCACCCATTGAATGGTTGATCTGGCCCGTCTATTTATTTACGGTCCGAATAATGAATTTTCCTCTTTTAATTCTGAGCATGGTTTATATTTTCCATTTTCTTAAACCGGTTCCAATTAAAAGGCTTTTATTAATACTTTTCTTTGGTGGATTCATCATAGTTCCATTTTTGATCCGGAACATCATTCTATCCGGATATCTTTTTTTTCCGGTTTATCAGCTTGATTTCTTTTCATTCGACTGGAAAGCCGATAAAATGAAACTTATTGAAATTTCCAATTATATAAAATATTTTAACCGGGTTAATCCGATGTACCAATCAATGACAATAACGGAGAGAATGTACTTTCCAAATTGGATTTCAGGTTGGTATAATTATCTTTTCCGGCCGGATAAATTTATTCTTACACTTTCATTTTTCGGATATTTATTTCTGTTGTTTTCCATGAAGTATATGAAGGATCGCTTTTTCCGTATTTTCCATTTCACTATGATTTGTCAGTTGATCTCGTGGTTTTTTATAGGCCCGGACCCACGTTTTGTTTATGGACCCCTTCTATTCGGAATTTTTGCAGGCATTAATTGCTTGCCTGCAATGAAAAGACCTTGGAAAGGAATTACAAAATATTCAGTTTTACTTACGAGTTCTCTTGTTTTAATTTATGGTATTTCAAAAATCATACGAAACGATGAATACAGAAATTTCTTAACTCCTCGCCGCCTTCCTGTCCCTGCAGTTAGAGTTATAACGGTCGGTCATGTTCAAATGCATATTCCTGAAAAAATCTTGAATAACTGGAATCCACGATGTTACGATATAGAATTGCCTTGTTTATATAAACAGGATCCAAGGCTGGAAGCCAGAGGAGAAAGAATTGCAGATGGATTTCGTTTAAAACACCAGGGCAGCAATATATTTACAGGTGGTGAATATAAAATAAGTGAATAGCATTTATGATTTTTGAACTGGTTTCCTGGATCCTTATTTCATTGATTTGCCTTATCTGGGGCAATATGATTTTGAAATTGTTTTTTGGAAACAATAAAGCAGCGGCAATTGATTTTCCCATAGTTTGCTTCATTGGGATGACTCTTTTAGGGACAATTTCTTTTTATATTTCATTGTTTATCCCACTTTATTTCGGAGTCAAACTTGCATTGCAGATTCCTGCATTAATGATTTTATTTAAATCTGCTAATCGAAGGGAATTAGTTTCTCAGATTAAGAAGACTTTTATCAATTTTTCTGTTTCGGATTATATTATTTTAGTTGCAATTCTGTTGATGATTTTATTCATTAGCACTTCCAAGGTTATCCATCCGGATACATTAAATTATCATGTATTTTCAACTCAGATATTTGATAAATACGGAACAATTCCGGGTTTCGCAAATCTGAAACCTGAATTTGGGTTTCAGAGCATATGGTTTTCTGCTCTGGCTTTTTTTGATTTTCCGGTATTCCAGGCTGGCCCTTTGTTTACTTTGAATGGATGTGTAATGATTTGGGTCAGTATTTATTTGATTTCGAAAGCAATTGCAAATAAGAATATCAAATCGGGCTCAACCTTGTTGATTTCAGGTATCTGGTACCTGATCCTTATTTTATTTTGCATTTTATCCTGGACGCAAATCAGGTTAACGGCTTCTTCTTTAAGTCCGGATTTTATAGTTGCTGCTTCTGTTTTATTGAGCTTTTATTTTTTTGCCGGAAGGCAAGACTTAATGGCAAAGGAAAATTCGGATTTATTGGCAAGTTTATTTTCAATAATTGCTATTTCTATCAAACTATCTGCTGCACCAATTATATTAATTCCTTTTATTATTATAGTAAATGGAATTACTAGAAAAAGATGGTTATTAACAGGGCGCATAATTTTAAGTTTTTTTTTGTTGCTTATGCCAATTATCATCCGGAATATTTTTACTACAGGGTATCCATTCTATCCCTCTGTTTTTGGAGCATTTTATTCATATGACTGGAAGATGGAATTATCTCAGGTATTAAAATTTCAGTATTATATAACTTCTTACGCCCGATACCCCATATTAAGGATCAATACCATCACCGAATACAATCAATCAATCATGAAATGGTTTCCCTTGTGGTGGAAACATTTATATATGATTGATAAAACCGTAATTCTAATTATTGCTTTTGGAGTCCTTGTAGATGTACCTTTATTCAGAAACTGGATACGGTCATATTCAAAGAGGAAATTTGCCGCTTTGATCGTTGCAATAACCGGGGTACTTTTTTGGTTTGTTGAAGCACCGGATCCGAGATTCGGAACAGGATTTCTGCTGCCTTTGATTTATTTTCAATATGCTCCTTTGATTAAGAATATAAGGAGTCTGGGAGATAATAATCTTTATAATATAGTAAACCGGATTAAATATATTTCAACTTTCTTAATCATTATTTATACAGGTTACCGGGCTGTTTATTTTTTCAGGTCCCGACAATTATTATTTCCTGAAGGAATAGATTATACTACTTTGATAAAACCGGGTTGTGATGGACAGATTAAAAAAATGATAATCGAAAATACAGATTCTATTCCACAAATTCCTGACAGCTGCAGAAATTTCTTATTTCGCAGAACAGGAATCCGGCAGGGATTTAAACCTGCTTTGTAATTATTTCATCAAATACATTTTGCCGTATCCCTTAATAAAGTACTGATCCGTGTTATCGGATTGGGACTCGTACTTATCCAGCGATTTACCATTCAGATTGGTTACCACATGATATAGATAAACCCCATTTGCCAGCCTTTGATTATACATATCCGTTCCATTCCATTTGTATTCTGTTATATTTCGACCAACATGCAGAGGTCCTAGTTCATCCTTGGTGATTTCCTTTACCACTTTTCCTGTAATTGTCAGAATCTGAATTTTAATATTTTGCGGAACATCACTGCCGGTAATCGTGAATACGAAAGCAGTGGAAGTCGTAAACGGATTTGGATAGTTGAGCATATTCGAAATCATTGCTTTTGTAATGATTTTGAAAGTGACCTGATACTGGATAGTTCCCGAAGCATTTCCACTCTCATCAGATCCGGTAACGATCAGCGTATAATCATCTCCTTGCGGATTCAACTGGTTGGTGAATACAGGATTGAATTCCACACTTGCGGTATTATCTGCTCCACTTGTGGCCGGCGTGAATTTTAGTGTATCGATGTTATTGAAATAATACGGATGCAGAGAGCCATCTGGATACCTAAGTTGGACCTTCACCGTAGAAGTATCTTTCAGGAGCAGGAATTTTGATTCATCTTTTAATTTTATCAATATATGTGGTTTCGAAGAAACAATATCTTCATTCAGGATGTGCACATTATCAAAAGTAACGTCCAGCAAAGGATTGGTCTGATCAACTTTTACATAAAAGTTCTTAAACAGGAAGTTGTTAAAATGATATTGTTCCGGCTGTGCGTTCGCAGGGTTCACATCCACATTGATTGTATTTAAACCGGGATATAGTTTGGAATCAATTGTATAAACAATCTTTATTGTGTCCCCACTGATCAGTGGTTTTGTTTTTGGAAAAGGAATAATATGGGTAACATTATTTTTATCAATGATCTTGAATGAAATTAGCAGGCTGTCAAACGAAGACAGGCTGATATTTTTAAATGCTATGCCAAATTGTATTGGCTGCCCGAATTCTACCGAATCCTGTCCTGTAAGGAAAATATTCGGCGCCAGTGCACCTTCCGGCACAGGAACATAATTCAATCTCCAGTATTTTAATTGGTATGGAGTTGCGTGCACTGTGTCTTCACTTGTCAATTTGAGCTGTACATAGGGGAATTGTGAAACGTTTATAGTCGAGATATCAAGGTCCTGCGTAGATTGATTCAGGGTGTACAAAAGTGTAGAATTTCCGCTTGTGTCAACACCGTAAAGTTGAAGTCCGACAGAATCTGTTGAAGGGTTTTCCAATGAACTTCCGCGCCAGTGAAGCATATTCCATTTTTTCGCTGGTCCAAACTCGGGCGATAGGATGGTTCCCACTAAATCGGGCGAAATACAATTTGTAGAAATAAAGGTACGGTCAAAAATTGTCTGCGTCATAGTTTGTTGAGGTATATAGGAAGTATTCTGATTCCTATATACCATAGCGAGTGCATGGGGGGTAGTAAATGAATCCAGTAGTGTAAATCCACGCGCAACTAATTTATGATACAAAGAATTATTATGTCCATATAAGCTGGTATCTGCTTTCCATTGATCAATATATACATTGCCGCCCTGAGCCGGATTGGTATTTGTTCTGACAACCACAAAAGCATTGGGGGGAATTGAATCCAGAAAATCCATGGCTTTTTTCCGGTTAACTGGGTCTGTATAGAGGTAATCAAAATTATATTCCCTCTGCGTTCCGCAGGTTGCCAGTTCACTTTGGAAAAGTCCTGTTGGTCCGGTAAAATTATTCAACCATGGATTAAAAGTAACAGGGTCAAATACATTAAATATGATTTCATTATAATTACAACCCGGGCCAATGTTTGTTATATTATTATATGTTACGGTGAAGTCAGCCTGCAATGCAGAACCGGTTGGATAAATGGCATTTCTTACATACAGTGAGTTCAGTGTTGAATCGAATTTAAATTTTCTGTCAACAGAGTCGAGATAAATCTGATTCATCGTTGAATATTTATCCTGGAAATAATGCGACTGATTGAAGCCAACTGTACTTCTGGTAGAATCGATATAAATGAATGAAAATTCATTCCAGTGGTATGCTGCATTTTGGGTGGGTACTATGGAAGTTCTCCAGTAATATACTGTGCTATCCATATATTTAATTCCAGGATCAAACTCAAATACCCCACCTATAGAGTTTATAAATTTGTTGATTTTTGCCGGAGAATTGAAAGCTTCTGTCGTGTCCATTTGCATCACATACTGTGTAAGCGGAGCAAATGGATTTGCGGTGGATGCATATACTTTTTGAAAAGGCGTATTTATAATTGCAAAGTTGAAAGGATAAATGGGCGTAAGTTCATCCTGGTAAATAAAAATCGGCACAGTGACCGTGTTATTTGCCAATGTTACTTCCGAAACATTATTATCTGCATTTATAGTTACAGTTATATAATTCTGTCCCTTATCACGGGTTGCCACTATAGGTACCGAAACGCGTACAGAATCGGTATAACGGATACCCGGAATTCTTTTTCTCAGTACTACAGCTGTAGATCCATCCGGAAACTTCCTGGTGATCAGCACAGTGATTGAATCAGAAACTGCTTTTCCCAGATTGTAAAAAGTTGCTCCCACGCTAAAATTATTATCAGCGACTGAAATAAAGGTGGGACTAATTATGACAGTAGAAGCTTCGACATCATAGTCAGGTAATTTTTCATCACTCAGTGTAATAGCAGGATCACCCTGGATGCCCATTTGTTCTGTCTGACAGCGTGCATAAAAATCCGTAGGCAGGGCATTTAGCACTTGTTTACCTGCATCCTCTTCGATAGTACCGATACTTTTTCCATAATCGGCGTTATCTATTAAATTATACATGTCAGTAAGAAGAATATTCAGATAATTTACTACTCCGTAATGAGAACTGGCTACAAATGCAACGGCTCCTTTATTTGGTATAAATACATAATTTTCGGATAGGGTTTTTCCTGTACCCAGACGGCTCGGATCAAAAGTAAAATAGTTACCGGCATAGCATCCATTCACATACATGACCGGATACTTTGACTGATTGGTGTATATGCTGGGATCATCCAGATTGAAGCCCAGGGTAGAGGATGAAGAGTGGCCGAAATAGGTAAGCATGCCGATCCCATTGCTGAATAAATTCGGAAACAATGTACTGGATACCTGGTTGTTCTGATCTACTGTTGAACTACAGAACCGGAAAACATTTCCTCCGAATAATGTATCTGAAATAGTTTGCTGATAATAAGACATGTAATTGCAAAGAACAGTTTCAAGGAAGGGATCGGTTGCGCCTGTTACATGAATGATGTTTTTTCTCCAGGCCCTTCCTGCAAAAGTGTTTGGATTTGTTTGCTGGACCGATTCATAGTCTTTTATTTTAGCAAGGTAATTTTCAACTTCCAACCCTTTAACAGCTCCTAATCTTCCGATTGGAATCAGGTTGACAGAACCCATACCATCTGCCGATGCAAGCATGGCATCAGATGCGGGATAACCAAATGTAGGAACCAGGTTAAGCAGTTCGTCGTTGGGATCTCCCTGGTTTGTCCGATATTCGGCATAATCCATACCACGACCTATCAGAATAACAAATGCTGGTTTTTGTCCATAATTAATTCTTGCGAAGTTTATAAAATTCTTGATGGCAAGCGGGTGTTTCTGGATACCAAATGCAAACTGATCAGTCAACTCATCGATATCCATCACCTGAGCGTTGAAAGAGCCACCGGCTGCAGATGTCCTGTAAGTCTTATAATCCACAACGGGATTATTTCCATGAGTGCCCGTATAAAGGACCGAATTACTGATGATCAGATAGTTTCCCTGGTTTAAAGGGTCGGCATATGAAATGAAATTCTTTTTTGTAAGCGAGTTAACGGTATTGATATTTGAGGGGTCCTGACTAACCAACACAAGATTCCTGCCTGAGCCAGAGCCGGGAAGTTCAAAAGTCAGGGTTCCTGCAGAAGATATTGCAATAAATCTTTGTCCCGTTGTCTGGTCATATAAGACTGGTATTGCACTTCCCTGATTAAAATTGGTAATCTTCAAAAAATATCCACTTGCATTTGCCGGCAGCTGGAAAGGAAAATTAGGCAGGCCACTGAAATTAAATTGACGGGGGTAAGTAAGTTCGTAGAAAGAAATAACAAGCCGGTCGGCATAAGTAACCGCTTGTGAATTATTGATAAACTGAAAATTAGTAGTCGCAGTGTTAAGCGATGTCAGGGGTACTGTCACGTTACTCACAATATCATTGAAACTATTCAGCGCGGTATCCTTGAACAGAACATTATTTACTTTCACCTGAATATTACGGAGTGTATCTGAACAACCCGCTGCGCCAAATTTTAAATTGGCAGAAGGCCCGGCATTATAAATAAAAAGATTGTTCTGATTATCTGAGACCGGGGAGCCTTGTGATGAAAAATCAGAACTCCAGAACTCTCCTACATCGTATGATGATGAGTAGATATATTGTTCCAGTACGTAAGCAAGTCCCGGGTTTATCTGGGAATGAAAGTAGGTGCCCGTTGTGTATATGAAATAAGGTTGTACCGGAAGTACATTCGAGGTTGTGTCGTTTGTCAGGGTATTATAGTGAAAAGGAGTTCCTCCTGGATTGAGTGTTAGAAAATAAACGGCTGTATCTGATTGAAGGCTCCATTTTGTAGTATGCTGGTAAGCGGGACTTCGGTAGAGCGGTTTATCAGCAACTCCATCATTCATTCTGCCCCAGAATTCGATATAATCTGTCGGTGAAAAAGGTCCACTGCTTACTGAAGTATAGATTGGTATTTCGACACCATTGCGGAACAATTGAAAATCTTTAGCATCGGCTGCAGATAATCCTGCGCCAGCGAGTACGGAAGCAGGGATTCGGTAAAGCCCATCAGCAGTAACCTTGAATTTATAATATGTTTTACTGAAGTCAATCCATTCATTGTTGTACGGTTGTGCTACGGCACTTCCGGCAATCAGGATTAAAATCAGAGTAAAAATTTTCTTCATGGTCGGTTTGGTTTATCTGCGACGGATTTACTTTTTTACTGGTTTCTTTTTCATATCTACCAGATCAACTTTTAATGAAAAGACATTTGTATATAATGGGTTTGACTGATTGGCCAGATTAGTAAATGCATAATCAACTTCGACATCCCCGACTTTAAAACCCGCACCAATTGAGGGCTGGTAAATCCAAATTTTCTTTTGGTTCGTAGTATCCCGGTCATCCAGGGTCTGCTGAAAATTGTTGATTCCCCCTCTTACAAAAAAAACATTATTGTATGATAATTCCAATCCCATTTTCGGATCAATACTTATGGGATTTGAGCTGATAACAGTATTCCGTTTACCGTCGAAAGTGATATCAAAATCTGCTTCTGCAAGCAGACTAATTTTCTTATTGATAGGAAAATTATAACTGAATCCCGGAATTAACTGTGGCGCTGTTAACTCAATGGAATTTGAAGGAATATCATTTGAAGTGGCATAAAACACTTCCCGCCATTCCGTACTTATATTATACGACCAGGCATTGAATGTGGTTGTCACGTCTTTGGCTACAATTCCTAGTTTCCAGCGGTCACCAACCATCTGCATAGCTGCATCAAAACCAAATCCCCAGGATTGGGTAAAGCCACCTGCAATGCGGTGAATGATTTTTGCATTAATACCAAAATTCGTTTTGGTATTTTTGAACCAGTCTACCTGTTGTGCAAGTGAAATCAGGAACGCATAATCAGCAGATGAAAAAGTGGTGATATTACTAAAGTCGATGCTCCCATCGGGCTGTACCAGAAATACTGTATTCGGAATATCATCTACAGCAAAACGAAGCAGGGTAAGACCTAAGGTCCGTTTATTATCTTTCAGGGGCAAAACGAGACTTGCGAAATCATATTTTCCAATGCCCGCGAAGTATTCTGCGTGCATAAGATTCAGCTGAGGGCTTGTTCTGATATCTGCCAGCGCTGCCGGATTCCAGTAGCCGCCTGTACCGTCTGTTACAGATGCTACCTGGGCATTCCCCATTGACATTCCTCTCGCACCTGCGCCTATATTCAAAAATTCATTGGAATATTTGGCAAATTGGCCCATAGACCGGTTGCAAAAAAGTATCAGCAACAACAGGGACAGGGGGCAGCAGGTTCTGATTCTTCGGGCTACTGAAGTCGATACCATAAACTAATTCTAACGCGTTTTTATTCAGAATATTGCGACGTTTTCAGGATGCGAATATCCCTTACTTTTACCAAAATTCCCCAGAACAATTATGTCGCTTATCGCTGAACTTAAATGGCGGGGCTTGATCCAGGATATCATGCCCGGTACGGAAGAACAACTTTCCAGGGAAATGACATCAGGGTATATCGGTTTTGATCCAACAGCAGACAGCCTGCACATCGGAAGTCTTGTGCCTATTTTGCTTTTGGTACATCTTCAAAAGGCAGGTCATAAGCCATTTGCGCTGCTTGGCGGTGCAACCGGCATGGTCGGAGATCCCAGTGGTAAATCTGAGGAAAGGAATCTGCTGGATGAATCCACCCTGAAGCATAACCTGCAGTGCATACGTAAACAGCTGGAGAAATATCTTGATTTTAATCAAGCTATTCCTAATGCCGCGGAGATGGTTAATAATTACGAATGGTTCAGGGAAATGCATTTTCTTGATTTCATCCGGGACGTTGGAAAGCATATTACGGTCAATTACATGATGGCGAAAGACAGTGTGAAGAAAAGGCTGGATGGAATATCCGGAATGAGCTTCACGGAATTTTCTTATCAGCTTGTTCAGGGATATGATTTTTACTGGTTATTCAAAAACCGGAATTGCAAACTTCAAATGGGCGGCAGTGACCAGTGGGGAAATATTACAACGGGTACTGAACTGATCCGGCGTAAATCCGGAGGAGAAGCATTTGCATTTACCTGTCCTCTTTTAACCAGGGCAGACGGTGGGAAATTTGGTAAGACTGAAAAAGGAAATATATGGCTTGATCCTTCTAAAACATCTTCTTACCAGTTCTATCAGTTCTGGCTGAATGCGGCGGATGATGATGCAGAAAAATGGATTAAAATTTTTACTTTCTTAACCCGTGAAGAAATAGGATCGTTAATGGAAAAGCATATTGCAAATCCTTCAGGAAGATTACTTCAAAAAGCGCTTGCGAAGGAAGTAACTGTTTTTATTCACGGTCAGTCAGAATATGAACAGGCACTCATGACTACCGGGAAATTATTTAATCAAACAGAGGCCTCTGAAAACCTGAGTGAACAGGATTTACACTCGCTGGAAGGTATCGTGAAATCCATATATGCCAAAAGTGAAATCCTGCAGGGTGTAGACCTGGTGCGCTTTCTTGCAGAGACCGGAATTCTACCAAGTAAAGGCGAAGCAAGAAAAATGATTCAAAATGGCGGTGTCAGTATTAACAGGAATAAAGTAGACAATATTCAATTCATTATCGGAACAGAGCATCTTCTTCATGAAAAATATATTCTCATTCAAAAAGGCAAAAAGAATTTTTATTTAGTAGAAGCGAAATAATTAAGGTGATTTCTGCTAATTATTCCTCACATTTTAAAAAACCTTATTTTTGCGGCCTGTTCATTCATTTTGCCCGATAGTATAAAGGTAGTACGACAGATTTTGATTCTGTTTGTCGAGGTTCGAATCCTCGTCGGGCAACAAAAATTAGCCAGTTAAAGCTTTAGATATTGAAATATTTTCTGATAATCCGGATTATCCGGAAAGTATTTTTTGAGAACCGAAGCCGGTATTTTCGCTTCTTCGATTTTCCCGGTTTGCAGCAGTAACAAAGCCAGGGTATAATTCAGCGAGGCATCTTCCGGCGCGATATGCAAACCTTTTTTATAGATATCAATAGCCTGATTGTTTTTACCTTCCTGCTGTAGTAAGAGTCCGAAGTTGTAATAAACCCTGGGATTTACAGATTTAAGTTCAACTGCTTTCGCAAGGGATTTGGCAGCATCTGAAGGATTGCCCATTTCATTATATAGCAGGGCCAGATTAAAATAAATCCTTTCATTTTTCTGATCCACTTTCACAGCATCTTTCAGGACCTGTAAAGCCTGGTCATTTTGACCGGAAAGATTATAGGCGACAGAAAGGTTAAGCCTGGCATAATTCATCAGAGAATCTTTTTTCAATCCGCGCCTGTAATATTTAACAGCGTTGGCATAATTGTTTTGTTTAATGTAATAATCTCCAATCATAACATCGCCAATTGCAAAATCAGACTGATACAATGTATAGGATTCTAACTCTGATTTGGCTTTAATATATGCAGTATAATAATCAGGAGGAACCTGGTTGGAAGGAAGGGGAAGGTACAATTCCGCAGCCGCTATTCGTACTGCTTTTATAGAATCCTGAAGTAATGGGCCGGCAGCATACATCCATTTCTCCGGAGGGAAGGCGGCAAGACTGATCAGGGCGCGATACCGGATATGTGCATCCGGCATATTCAGGCAATTCAATAATGCATTCAGACTATTACCTGTTTGAATTTTACCAAGGTAATTGGCGGATGCGGCCTTGATGATATCAGGAACAGATGTGTCCTTCAATAATTTGATAAGATGTGCTTCACTATTCTCTTTGAGCTGGCTTCCGGGAATTAGGTCCTCAGCAAAATGATATTTCCGTACTGGACCATACCGCTTAATTATTGCATCGGCTGCCCATTGAGGGGATTTGTCCTTGTGGCAGTTGTTACAGGCATTGGGTGTTCCATAAATTACTGAAAGATCAGGTCTTGGAACTCTGAATGTATGATCATATCTGAAATCGTTGCCCATATAAATCTTCCCCGGCATATGGCAATTTTTACATTCAGATCCTGGTGTTCCCATGCCGTGGAATGAATGCGCATAAGAATCGTATGTACTGGCATGACACTGTGTACATAGAACGTTGCCTTCGAATTTGAGTTTGGCCAGATGTGGTTCATGACAATTACTGCATCGTACACCCTGACGGAACATTTTACTTTCAGTAAAAGAAGTATAATTATAATCTTCGTCATTTGCCTGACCATCAGCATAAAAATGGTCTGTTGTCGGAATTTCAGGAATATAATTATCCAATAGTGGAGCACCGGGAATCTGGTTGGGACTGAGTTCAGATCTTCGTGCATGACATATAGCACAGGCATCTATTTCTGCAATTTGTCCTCCTTTTTTTGGGAGCAAAAGGAATGACCCTGTAACTTTTTTTCCACTTTTATATTTTTCTCCATTTATATACTCAATATGCAGTTTGCCGGCACCATGACAGGTTTCACAACTTACATTGATTCTGCTAAACGATGTATGGTATACGTCGGAATCTGAATTGTAATTTTTTTGAAGATTGGTACTGTGACAGCTGGCGCACATGGTGTTCCAGTTAGCTGCATTGCCAGTCCAGTGTAACCAGTTATGCGCAGGAATTTTTTGCCCGGCATATTGATAAAACCATTTTTTATTTTTCACGTCCCAGCTTGCTCGGGTCGACTGCATTCTTCCTCCTGGAAATTCTACCAGATATTGTTGAAGTGGATAATATCCAAATGTGTATTTGATTTCAAAATCCTGGTTACTACCGTCTTCTCCATCAGTGTTGATATAAAATTTTCCATCCTTTTTAAAAAAACGGGATGAAATACCGTTTGCCACCAGTTTCCGGTTATTGAAATCGCCGGCTACCGTGGAATCATTAGCTGGCATCATGGCTTTGAAATGTCCCGAACCCGACCATGCATTGTATTCCGCCGCATGGCAATTCTTGCAATATTGCTCACCTACAAAAGCATTTACAACTGTTTCTGATGAAAACCGGGATTCATTTGGCTTACATTGTTGTATGAAGAGAGACCCTGATACAATAAAAATCAAAATAATTAATATTGTAAAATTCCGCCTTATCAGCATGTGATATAATGAATAACTGGTAAAATACTAAATACCTGCTAATTAAAGCTCCTCCATTACTTTAATAATACTCTTGATGAAAAAACGCAACCTCTTTAGACCGATTGCCTTTATTGAATGATTCTCATAATTTTCAAACATGAAACGGTGTATTTATTTCATTTCTTTTTTACAATGAAATAATATTTTGACATCCTGCTTTATCACTGATTATAACTTTAAGTAAGGGTTTTTATATAGCGATTTTCAAAGAGTGTAAAATGCTTATGTATAAAGGGTTTGCGGAATTTTTTCCCCTTTCTCAAAATTCCCTTTATTCCCGAAATGGGAATCGTTTCATGCTAAAATATATGCCTCCATTTTTCGTTTCATTTTAGTATATCGTAGACGAATATCCTTGATCCTAAAAACCGATAAATGCCCCTGAGAACTATTCCAGGTAGAAAATCATATTATCTGTTGGCAATTATTTTATTGCTGTCGGGTAAAACTCCTGTAATGGCCCAGCTTGTGGCTGATTTTACACCCAGTGTAAATTCCGGTTGTTCACCTTTAACAGTAAGTTTTACGAATAATTCGACAGGCACAAGCGCAACAGCGACCTACACCTGGATTTTCGGTAACGGTAACGGAATTACTACAAACGTAAAAAATAATCCGGTCTCAGCGACCTATTTCATAGGCCAGATATATACGGTTACGCTAACCATCAACGATGGAGGCAAAACAGCTACCATTTCCAAGAATATAACTGTTTATAAAAAACCTGCAATAAATTTCACGGCTGATCATACTGTGGGATGTTCACCGCTGCTGGTTGATTTTTCGAGTACTTTAAGCGCGGGTGACGGAACCATTACAGGAGCCATCTGGAATTTTGGAGATGGAAATTCGCAAAACACAACATCAGGTACGGTTTCCAATATTTATCAGTTTCCCGGCACTTATACAGTCAGCCTGACTGCAACAAATAGTTTTGGTTGTATAAACACTTTTAAGATTCAGGATATGGTGACTGTTTACCCGGCATTGTCTCCATCTTTTTTTGTTGATTCAACAGCCATATGTAGTCTGAATCAGCCTGTGTTATTTCATAATACATCAACAGGTGCCGGCGCTTTAAGTTATTTGTGGACATTCGGCGATGGAGGTACGAATACACAAACTAACCCCTCACATCTTTATGCAACAAAGGGGAATTATGATATCAGTTTAGTCGTTTCAAATACCTATGGTTGTTCTTCGACGATTACCAAACCCGCATTGATCAACGCGGCCAATTACAATGCAGATTTTACTACAAACTTTGCATACTGCCCAGGAAATACCATTCTTTTCATAAACAAAAGCACTCCTGCGCCAAGTGCAAATCCAATCTGGACTTTCGGTGACGGCGGAAGTGGAATAGGTATTACCTATGGTCACAGTTATGCCGCAGCGGGTGCATATACGGTTTCGATGTATGAAAATTTTGGATCCTGTCCCGATACCGTTACAAAAATAATTAATGTATTGGCAGCTCCGAATATCAGCCCTTTTATAATTAACAAAGGAACCAGCTGTTCTTCGCCAATGACGGTTAATTTCGCCGACACCAGTTCGGGCGCTACAAACTGGCATTGGAATTTTACCGGTAATCCTGGTGACACTTCTGATTTACAAAATCCAAGTTTTACCTATCTGACAAATAATTTGTTTTCCCCGACACTTACCATTGTCAATTCCAATGGTTGTTCTTCAACCATATCTGAAACTTTTAATACAGCACAACCAACAGCAAAGATACATGCTGATACAACCTTAATTCCCTCAGCGATTTATTGTGCAGATGTGCAGGCAACGTTTACTGCAATTTCCCAGGATACACTGGCAACCTATTTCTGGTCATTCGGAGATGGAACAACTTCTGCAAGTCCAAATCCGGTGCATGTTTTTTCAATACCTGGAACCTATATTATCAACCTGAGTTTTACAACGATACATGGATGTTCCGGCGGCGCATTTCCATCCGACACTATTATCGTTTATCCTAAACCACATGCAATTTTTAATGCACTGGATTCATTACCCTGCGCAACCAATCAATTGGAAACATTTCATAACCTGGATGATAGTGCAGCAAAGTTCACCTGGTTTTACGGAGACGGCAAATCGGATGTCAATAATAATATTTATCATACGCACCTGTACCAGGATTCCGGTTCTTATAATATGACGCTGATTGCTTCCAGCCCTGGCTGTAAAAACGATACTTCCACGATCACCCGTTATGTAAAAACGACTCCTATACCTACACTTACAATAGTGAATAACTGTGACAGTGACCGGTTGAGTGTTGCGCTAACAGTTGCCCCTCCTGGTGGATCGCAATACATATGGAGTTATGGGGACGGGTCACCGAATGATACAGATTATGTTTATATACCCACAAAAAATCATCACTATCCGAAAGGTGGTGTATATGCGGCATCGGTTACAGTAACATATGGAACATGTATTCAAACAACCGGACCTGTACCTGTATATGTACTTTCTAAACAGAGCCCGGTATTAAGTTCAACAAAGGATACAATTTGCGCAAGCTCCACGCTTCCGGTTGTTATCAACGGACTGGATACGAATTACCAGCGAAAATCTGCAGGATCAAATACTTACTATAATATTTATAAATGGCAGTATAACGATGGTACATTATTTAATCCTTCCGGGGGTACCAATATTAAAAATTCATTTGCAGGAAATGTTTCTGGTCTGATTGCCGGAAAGGATAGCATTCGGGTTATAATTAAATCCGGATTTTTTGGATGCTATGATACGAGCAATTATATACCGATTCATATTATAGGTCCGGTTGCAAAATTCGGAGACGAAAACCAACTTTGTTATCATGCGCCTGTAATCTTTACTGATTCTTCTCAGCCGGTCAATGGCGTACCAATTATTTTATGGCAATGGAATTTCGGGGATGGAAATTCGGTCACAATACCCACAGGTGACACAGTACAACATATGTATGCTCTTCCAGGAACTTATAATCCTCAGTTAACGGTGACTGATTCGAATGGTTGTAAAGCAACTGCAAAACTTTCGATCACCCAGGTCTTAGTTTATGGTGCCAAGGCGAATTTTTACTGGAAACCGACAGCTATTACGCCGGGATTTCCCATTACATTTTATAACACTTCAGTTAAAAATACAGGGGTAAATTATCTTTGGCGCATTTCAGGAAGTGGCGCAACTTTTACAAATCCTGATTCCATAGTAGTTACATTTCCGAATGTAGGAACGGATACGGTTACACTGATTGCTTTTCCGACAATGGCCGGGACATGCATCGATTCTCTTGTTCAGCCTTTACAAATACAAACAATTTCTGCACCATTTACAGATTCATCTTATTACTACAATAACTCCAGTTGCCCGCCTTTGTTTGTAAATTTTACAGCTTATCCGGTAAATACTACGGGTTTGCATTGGGATTTTGGAGATGGAAAGGGGACTGCAGATAACAAGATCACTCCAAAATATGAATATGATATCCCTGGTACATATATCGTCTCTCTAACCGGATATGGTGCAAATGGTATTTCAGTTATCTCCTATGATACAATTATTGTGAAGGGACCATTCGCAAAACTCTATTCCACGCTCGATCAGGCCTGTGTACCTGCAACTGATACATTACATGCTACTGCAAGTTATATCGGATCATATACCTGGGATTTTGGAGACGGAACGGTAATAACAACACAGGATTCAATAGCGGTTCATACATATATTTTACCTGGTTTATTTACACCAGCTCTCATTCTTACGGATTCAACCGGATGTCAGATGTCTTATAAATCAGATCATCAGATATTGATGGACACGCTGTTTGCAGCTCTGGGTCCTCCGGTTACACTATGTGGTACAGGTTCCATTTCATACGGTCCGCATGTTGTAAGTTTTGTTGCAGATACACTGGGATATCCACTGACTTATCATTGGGATTTTGGAACCGGAGCAGCAGGGGATACTTCAAATATTCTGAATCCGACATTTGTTTATACCACTCCGGGTGATTTTGTAACGGCATTGCAGGTAACATCTCCGGTTGGTTGTACAGCGATGGCTTACGATTCAATACATGTCATCGGTCCTTTCCCCATGCAACATTCTCCGGATACTACCATATGTATAGGAGGACTTGCAATCCTTCAGTCCGGCGGCGCATTCAATTATAATTGGTCGCCAGCTAATACACTGAATACCAAAATTGGTGATAGTGTAATTGCTCGTCCTACGGTCACAACAGATTATACGGTTATAGGAGAAGATAAATACAAATGTTTCCTGGATACTGCAAATATTAAGGTTACGGTGGATTCACTTCCGGTAGTTACGATTCCGCCACCAGAACCTGTTCTAGCAGGATCGGATGTTCAGATTGATCCAACCGTGAGTGCTGATGTTGTATCATGGGCCTGGTCTCCTCCTACTTATTTGAGTTGTACTGATTGCGCTTCGCCGGTTAGTACACCGCTCGCGCCAACTACTTATACGGTCACGGTAACCACCGCTGCGGGGTGTACATCCAGTACTTCAGTAAACATACGATTACTCTGCTTACAGAGTGGTGTGTATATGGCGAATGCATTCAGTCCGAATGGTGATGGAAATAACGATTATTTCTATCCAACCGGAAGCGGTGTCAAAGTGGTCAAGTCCTTCCAGGTTTATTCAAGGTGGGGTCAGCTCTTATATTCAAGGACGGACTTTCCACCGAATGATAAAAAATATGGCTGGGACGGAAATCTGAATGGAATTCAACAGCCCGCCGATACCTATGTATATGTTACAGAGATGATATGTTTTACAGGAGAAAATTTTGTGTTAAAGGGTACGGTAGAATTATTGAGATAAGTGCAATAGAAATGACAATGAAAAAACTATTTCATGTTTTCATTTTACTGTTTCTAATAATTGACGTGGTTTCTGCGCAGGACCCTCATTTTTCTCAATTTTTTGCTTCTCCGCTTACACTGAATCCGGCGTTAACAGGTAAATTCAATGGGGATCTTCGCGTTGCGGGGAATTACAGGGATCAATGGCCAACAATAAACCAGGCATATGTTACTTCAACCATATCAGTAGATCTGCCCATATTCCAAAATGGAATGCCTGAAGGTGACCGATGGGGTCTCGGCATGATGGCTATGACGGATAAAACAGCAAATGGAATATTGACAAGCAATTATTTTGCACTTTCAACTGCATACCACAAAACCATTGACGAAAATGGATTACAAACGATCGGTGTGGGTTTCCAGGGAACCTATGCAAATAGAATACTGGATGGACCGAGGCTGCACTTTCTGGATGGACTTCAAATTGACGGGACCTGGCTTCCCTCAGCAACTGAACCGGTTAATCTTCAGGTAGTGGCTGCAAATTATTTCGATATGAATGCAGGTGCTTTATACAACGGTTCACTCGATGGAAACAATGAAGTATATTTTGGTGTTGCCATGTATCATATCAATCAGCCAAAAGAATCATTCCTTGGCGTAGATAATATCACCATACCAACGAGGCTTACAATTCATGGAGGTGGATATTTCCCATCCCCGAGTACAGGGAAAACATGGTATGTAAGTGCTTTATATAATAAGCAGTCAACTGCCAGTGAATTGGTATTTGGAGGTGCGTTGGAAATAACTGCAACCAATGATGATAACAAAGTAGCGAATGTTTATTTCGGCGCATGGGCCCGGGCAAACAATGTTTCTGATGCTATTATTCCTTATGTAGGAATGGATTATGGAAGTTTTAACCTTGGAATAAGTTATGATGTCAACATATCAGGGTTTAAAGTGGCTTCTCAGGCCCAGGGTGGATTTGAAATCTCCCTGATTTATATATTTAAGAAACCGGCGGATGGGACCTCCCGGAATGAAGTGCAGTGTCCAAGGTTTTAGTATTCCCCGGATGGGAAAATTTTCAAATCAGGACGCATTTTTACCCGTGTTTTTTACTCATTTTCTTTGCTATTAATACGCGGAAACCCTTGTATTTACAGGGTTTTCCGATTATCTTGTATTTGTAATTCACCATATCCCTAATACCCATGAAACAAAATCTATACAAAGGTTCATTGATCCTGCTAGTAACTTTTTTATGTGCAACAGCATGTAAAAAATCAGTCGTTCCTACTAACCCGGATACGGGTACGAATGTAATTACTCCACCGCACGACACAACGCAGGCAACTACGCCGCTGCCGCCACCTGTTCCTTATCCGGTCAGTCCGGTTCAGGGATGTAATTTTGCGCCGAACTATGGAGATTCTATCGTTTATCCGCAGCCCAACACTAACGGCGACTATTTTGTGTATCCCCAGAACAACCAAGGTATTCTGGGAACTTATTTATCATGGCCTGCCGGACTGGTTTTGGATTCCAAAACAGGCGCTATTGATCTGACCAAATCAGAAACCGGCGAACGGTTTGATGTTGCCTTTGTGCAAAATGGTACGACAGACACTTGTATGTCCCAATTGATTGTTGCCGGTGCGGCATATATGGATAGTGTTTACGTGCTGTCCTTAGGTGATACCATTGCAAAACCTTATTACAACGCCAATCCCAACTGGCCTGCACCCTGTTTAACTAATCAGGGACAAGGATGTGATTTTGACTACAATAATTTTGCAAAGAATCAGGGAGTAGTAATAGATCAGAAAACAGGATTTATTGATTTGAAAAAGACAATGAAAAACAGCCTGTTTGGCCTGCTTCCAATAAACGGTACAACCATAAATACAACAGTCTATTATTGGTTGAATGATAATAGTAATTACGCAAACCAGAAGATCGGGTTGCAAATCGTTTTTTACAATCATAGGTCCGATATATCCGGCGGGTTACTTGGTTCAATTACCAGTAGTCTCGTGAATACGCTGGATAATTTGTTGTTGAGCAAGGGTCCTTCACCCAGGCCACCACTCATCATTATTGTCAGGGATAATAATTAACCCTCTTTAAGTCTGACAATATTGCGCTTTCCCGGACGTTAAAACAGAGCTATTTAAAACCTGTTTATGTCCGGGAAAGTTTTTTTAGTACTCCTCTCTTTCCTGATGATTTATTCATTTAAACAATATTCCCCAGGTTCTCCTGTATTGAAATCGATATTGTCCAAATATAACAGGGCTGATCGACTTTTCTATTCTTCCAATAATTCTCCTTTAAAGGATAGTGTATGCATTGCGGGTTTCAATGAAGTCATTTATGAATTGAACAGTATATCCCGCTCCGTATTCATTGACAGCCTCCTTTACCAGGCCAATTATAAACTGGGTATAATGTGTGATGTTAATAAAGATTATGCCAGGGCAACCAGTTCTTATTTACAGGCGATGAAATATACTTCTGATTCGGGAAAACGATTCAGTTTAAATGTATTAAGTGGTTCTGGCTATTATAACCTCAACAATTTTGATTCAGCGAGTTATTTTCTTTTACGTGCGGAAGAAAGTCCGGGGGAGTGGGGATCATTTGAAGATCGTATCCGACTGTATAATACCCTGGGAGTTCTTTATTATGATAATGGAAACTATTTGCAGAGTAAAAATTATTTCAACCAGGCGCTACAGCTGATTGAAGCTAAAAATCCATCAGATGATTTTGTTTATAGTTTACAACTGAATATGGCGACCTGTTTTTATAAATTGGGGTTATTTGAACAGGCGCTCATCCTGTATAGAAAAATTCTGAAATTCCAACTATTGCCGGATCCATTATACATGAATATGGGAAGGGCTTATGCAGGATTACATCAATATACCGAAGCCCTGGCTTCATTCAAAAAAGTAAAGGTCAGAGCCATACCCGGGGTACTAAATGAAATGGCAAGGACGGCATTGGAAACGGGTAATCCCGATTCAGCTTCAGCATGGCTAAACCAATATCAGCGTGAAAAAAAATCTATTCGCAGCAATTCATTGGATGATGGGGTAAATGAACTATACTCCGGGGACCTGGATATTTTTAATAATCAGCCAGAATCAGCTTTGAGGCATTTTCAGAAATCGCTGATCATTTTTTCTGGAAATTTTACTGATAAGGACATACATAAAAACCCGGGAAATTTTACAGGGTCTTTTGCCTATTACAGGTTGTTTGAAGTGTTGGTTAAGAAAGCGTCTGCCTGGGAGATGGAATATAAAAGAACTTCCAATCCCGATGATCTTAAATCTGCTTACGATTCTTATCAATCGACCATTTCATTCCTTTCATACATTGAAAGAAGCTATGAAATGGACGATGCCAAGATACTTCTTAAACAAAAAAGCAGCGAGGTTTATACGAATGCACTTATTGTTTGTCTTGAATTAAATAAATTATTCCCAAATACAGGATACGAAGAATCTGCGTTTCTAATCACTGAAAAAAATAAAGCCTCCGTAATGAATGCTCAGCTCAGGGAACGGAGTTTTTTACTTTCCGTTAGGACTGGAAATGACGTTGCGGGTCAGGAAAGGAATATTAAATTCAATATAGCGCGACTGAACTCTAAGGCAGAAGAGGAGGTGAATGCGCAGGCATTGCAAAAAATAAACAATGAAAAATCGGCTTATGAAATTCAACTAATAAACCTGCGCCGGAAAATGGAAGGAGATAACAGGTTTTATCAATTAAAGTATTCGGATGATTTTCCGGCCATTGAACAATTGCAGAAATCCATTGGATCCGATCAATCGTTAATAAGTTTTTATAATACCTCTGAAAAAATAGAAGTATTTGTACTGACAAATTCCTCTTTCCATCTGATTGAACTGGATAGTGGTGAAGCAATTCGTCGCAATATAATTTCCTGGATCCGGATTCTTCAAACATCGGAAGGTGGCAGGCATGTTAACACAAACCGATTAAAAGAGAACCTTTATATACAATTCATGAAACCTGTAATCAGTTTGGCAGGAAATAAAGATGAATGGATTATCATTCCTGACGGGCTTCTTTTTCTTCTTCCATTTGAATCTTTACAAGGGGATATGGATGGCAGCCTGATTCTTGAAAAACATACGATCAGCTATGAATTTTCAGCAAGGTTTATTGTTGAGAATCGCAGATATTTTAATATTCAGGAAGTACAGGATCCTGTACTTTCTTTTGCTCCTTTTTCTCAAAAGGGAGCCGATTTGAAAGCTGAAGGAATGGGCTGGCTTGAGAAATTACCCTATTCAAAAGAAGAGATTTCCGGGTTGAAAGGGCGGCGTTTTGAAAATCAGAATGCAAGTAAAAAGGAATTCATTAAAAACCTGAACAGTTGTCCAATAGTACACCTTGCAACGCATGCAATCACTGACATGGATAATCCATCCGCATCCTATATTGCATTTTTTCCAGCGACTGGTATACGATCAGAAGATTTTCTTTTTCTGGATGAAATATATTCGCTCAGACTGGACAGCTGCGAATTAATGGTAATCAGTGCTTGTGAAACCGGAAGGGGAGAGTATATTAAAAATGAAGGTGTAATGAGTTTTGCCCGAGCCTTTTTATATGCTGGATGTCCAAGTACCATCAATACGCTTTGGAAAGCAGACGACCACTCAACTTCGGAGATATTCAGGATTTTCTATAAATACCTGGAAGCGGGATATTCAAAATCACAGGCTTTGCAAAAAGCCAAAATAGATTTCATCAAAAATAATCCGGTGAACCGGGATCCTGCTTTTTGGTCTCATATTATTCTTACAGGCGATCCAGGAAGTTTATACAAAAAAAAACAGCCCTGGATTTGGACTGCTTTCGTAATAGCATTTGGCACAATTGTATTTTTCTTGATTGGAAAAAGAATGAAAAAAAAGTCGACGCCTTTCACAGCTAATATTGGAATTTTAAAATAACGTTGTCTAAACTTACTCAGTGTTTTCAGGGATACGTCGACTTTGATTTTGAATTTCATCGGATTGGACTGGATTCTTCATGGGATTTGATCAGAAAATTTTCAATGGTTAAAGGATTTATTGATTTTTCAGGATTTGGTTTTCAAAGGTGTACGGGATTCTTATTGGTTTTCATGACTTAGTGGATTTAATCTTTGTTATATTTAGTAACCGCCGCTTCTTCGGTTGTAACTTCTTTTTTTTATTTTTTTAACTCTATGATTTTCAGATCAATAGAAGACAATTTTATGGCCAATGGATGATATGTATGACTGGTATCCGCTTTCATTTTATTAATTAATCTGATACTTTTATTTATTTCATGATTCATCAGGTAAGCAAGTGATAAATAGTATTCTGATTCTTCACGGAAAGTGTTATCTCGTGTATTATTCAGTATGTTTTCGAAAAGTGAAACAGCCTGTGGAAAATTGCTTAATTGCATTTCAGCCATAGCGGCCAGGAATACTGACTTATTGGATTTATTATTTCCTTTTTGAAAAATAGTTAAAACCTCATTCCAGTTTTTATTTTGGTACGCTTCATCTTCTGAGTCGTGTGATTCCTGTCCTCTCAAATTGCTTAACTCATAACTGGTAAATTGTTTTTCATAAACGGACGGGCTACTTACAGTAAAATATTTATACAAAACTGCAATTCCTATGAGTAGTATAAATATAGCGGCAGCCCGCATACTCATTTTGTATATGCTGCGAATCCTGTTATTTGCTGGTTTTTCAGTCAGAGCTGATGTATATGGAAGTGATTTCCGAATTGATAATACTTTATCATTGATAGAATTCAGGCGAACTGTGTCAATCGCCATATTCAGATATTGCAATTCGTCTGCAAGAGATTTATCATTCTGTACCATGATTTCAACCTGATCAGTATCTTGCAGATTCAGTTGATGGTCCAGATAATCAATTAATATTTCTTTATTCGGTTCCATGATTTTATTTAGATATCAATTCATTTATTTGTTTTACTGCCAGCGGATTTTGCTTTATTTTATCTGCTAATTGCTGCAGGCACTTATACTTTTTGTTTCTGACTACCTGTTCATTTTCGTAGTGCATCTGAGAAACAATTTCTTTCATAGACAAATTCTCATAATAAAATAGCTCCAGAATTTTTTTGCAGGATTCACCGAGATCCTGAAGTAACAAATTCAATTGTTTTTTCATTTCGCGGTCATTTATCAATTCTGTAACTGGTCCCTCTTCCTGATCGCGATCCATTTCAAAAATTTGTTCGCGATTACCTGCCCTTTGCCTTCTTCTGATTTCATTATACCAAATGTTTTTTGATATTGAAATCAGGAAGGTTCTGACGCCAGATTCCTGTCTGAATTTTCCTTTTTGAACGCATTCAATAAACGATACGATTGTTTCCTGAAAAATGTCATCTGCGTCCTGCTCTGTTCCGCCTTTTCCAATAATAAAAGATCTGGTGATTTCAGCGTGATCCTGGTAGAGCTGCCATATGGCCTGTTCTAATAAGTCTTTCTTAAGTATTGCTGCTACCAGATCAGAATCTGAAAATCTGTTTTTCCTATACATAGATTAGTAACTGCTGATTGAAAATATGTAACACGTATTACAGGATTCCGCAATAGAATATGCTTTTTAAAATATAATATTGATAATCAATTATATACAACTTGCATAAATTTCGATAATAAATCACTTATTTGATGGTATTCTTTTTCCCTGTTGTGTGGTCTCTAAGTTATCTTTGCAGCCGAAAATAAAGGAAATTAATTCTTTATCAGCAAACTGCCTGATAGTATAACGGTAGTACGACAGACTCTGACTCTGTTTGTCTTGGTTCGAATCCAGGTCAGGCAACAAAGGCCCCATATTCTCAATATGGGGCCTTACTATTTAAAACCATGAGGGGCCTTTATTCTGGCTGAAAATCCGAAATATGATAACTCCAAATTAAAATCAGCCGCCAGCTAAAGTTTAACCTCTCTTATATAGCAGTCAAAAATGAATGGATCTTAAACAGCTGATTTTTAATAACTTGGAATTGAAAAAGCGTTATTTCAATGAACGATCCGTAAAAATACGATTGATAAATGGAGGTCTTTTACGTTGTAGATCTGGGTTCCGAGGGGTACTTTTAAAGGGTATTTAATCCAATCCTGTTTAAAATTAAATTTATGGAAACTGTTATTGATTTGCTTAGAGCCATTCAGTTAAATATGCTGGATGTGGTGATTGCCGGTCTTTTTATCTTTTCTACAGGCTACCTGATCGGTATGAAAAAAGTTAAGAAACTTACCCACGAAATTTACGGCTTGCAAAGGGATGTACTGGAATTAAATGAGGAATTGCTTTATGGAATTCATGAAAATGAAAGTGAAACACCAGTAATCGGATTAAAGCCCGACAGTATGAAACAAACCAAATTAGCCAAGTAATTTAAATCTGATATTTATTACAAATTTTACACTCCCTGTTTTTTTAATAGTTCAATACAGTAAGCCAAACTGGTTTGCCATGCAGGAATCTGAAGTCCATAGTCTTTTTTAATTTTTGATTTATCCATAAGGGAATAGGCAGGACGTTTTGCCGGCGTCGGATAACCCGAAGTTGGAATGGGTATAATCTGACATTTACTATCGGTTAATTTTTTTATTTCTTCAGCAAATTTGTACCATGTCGTTTCTCCTTCATTACTATAATGATAAATACCTGGTATGAAATGATCCGATTCAAGCATTTGCATTAAGGCGCCTGCCAGATCGCCGGCATAAGTGGGTGATCCTTTCTGATCATCCACAACACGTATGGAGTCCCGTTCTCTCATCAAATGTATCATCGTCTTCACAAAATTGTTTCCAAAAGAGGAATACAGCCAGGAAGTACGGATTACCTGACTGGATGGATTGTTATGCAGAACGAGACGTTCTCCTTCCAGTTTAGAGGCACCGTATATATTTACGGGATTTGTTATTGCATTTTCGTTTAGTGGAGAAGCTGAGGTTCCGTCGAAAACATAGTCAGTAGAAATATAAATTAGCCGGGTTTTGTTTTTTGAAAGCTGCGTGGCAATTAGTCCTGAAGCAGAAGTATTTATCCGGAATACTTTTTCTTTTTCAGATTCTGCTTTGTCAACCGCCGTGTAAGCAGCACAATGGATGAAAATGTCAACAGGATTCCGGTTAAGCCAGGTTTCTATTTTTTTATTATCATCCAAAGGAAATTCTTCCCTTGTCAAAAATGTAAACTGAAACCGGGGATGATGAGTGGCAATCCGGACAAATTCCTTTCCAAGCTGCCCATTACTACCGGTTACAGCTATGCGATATGTTGGGAATTCGGGCATCGGATTAAAAAATAAAATCTGAAATGGAAGGATCAAAAGCCGGCAGTTGTGTATCTTTTTCAGAGATTAGTGTTTTATCCGGTGGGATCTGCCAGTTAATATTCAAAATTGCATCATTAAACCGGATACCTGCCTCGCTTTGTTTATTATAAAACTGATCACATTTATAAGAAATGACAGCTGTTTCGCTTAACACGGAAAAGCCATGGGCAAAGCCTTTGGGAACAAATATCTGTTTCTTATTTTCAGCAGATAACCGAACATCATAAGTTTTACCAAAACCAGGTGATCCTACACGCAGATCGAGCACTACGTCCAGTATTTCGCCTTGTAAAACACGTACTAGTTTTGACTGGGCATGTGGTTCTTTCTGATAATGTAGTCCTCGTATTACACCGTAGATCGAGTAAGATTGGTTATCCTGAACAAATTCATTTGAAATATTATTGGAAAGAAAAAGCCTCTTGTTATAGGATTCAAAAAAAAATCCTCGTTCGTCCGGATAAACAGCCGGTTCAAATATTATAACACCGGGTAAGAAAGTTTCTTTGAATGCCATTATTTATGGTATTGTTTTTCATAATAATGCTGGTATTCGCCAGTGGTAACCTGTTCAATCCATTTTTCATTTGCAAGGTACCAGTCGACAGTTTTTTCCAGGCCTTCTTCAAATCTGAGAGAAGGCTTCCATCCAAGTTCACGATGTAATTTTCCTGCGTCGATGGCATAACGCATATCATGGCCAGGACGGTCTTTTACAAAACTGATAAGTTTGGCTGAATCACCTGGTTTTCTGCCCAGTTTTTTATCCATAATTCCGCATAGTAAATAGATAAGGTCGATATTTTTCCATTCGTTGAAGCCCCCAATATTATATTTCCCACCTGTTGTTCCTTTATGAAATATAAGATCAATGGCTGAAGCATGGTCATCAACATATAGCCAGTCACGAATATTTTCTCCCTTGCCATATACCGGAAGTGGTTGATTATTTTTTATATTAATAATCATCAGCGGTATCAGTTTTTCCGGAAAATGATGTGAGCCGTAATTGTTAGAGCAATTGGAAACAATTACGGGCAAACCATAAGTATGGTGATAGGCCATAACAAAATGGTCGGAAGAGGCTTTTGAGGCAGAATAGGGCGAGCGCGGATCATAAGGTGTCGTTTCTGTAAATAAACCTTCTTTTCCCAGCGATCCGTAAACTTCATCGGTTGAAACATGATAAAAAAGTTTGCTTTCCCAGTTTGGATTCCATTTTTTTCTGCTAACATTAAGCAGATTGCAGGTACCCATCACATTTGTCTTTACAAAAGCGAGTGGTTCTGAGATGGAACGGTCCACATGACTTTCGGCAGCCAGATGAATGATGGCATCGAATGAATATTTTTCAAACAAAGCAAACATCGCTTCCTGGTCATTAATATTACCTTTCTCGAAAATATAATTTGGCAGGGATTCAATATCCCTCAGGTTTTCCAGATTACCTGCATAGGTTAATGCGTCCAGATTAACGATCTGGTATTGGGGATATTTATTTACAAATAATCGCACAAGATGCGATCCGATAAATCCTGCGCCTCCGGTAATCAGGATTACTTTCTTGTATGAACTCATAGTAATATCAAATTTCCAAATAATTTATGCACTTTTAAATTCCTTGGGTTGTTTAAACCATTCTTCCGGAGGCAGAGATTTGAAATAATCATAGGTTATTTTGAGTCCTTCTTTGCGGCCAACTTTTGGTTCCCATTGTAATATTTTTTTTGCTTTACTGATATCCGGTTTACGTTGTTTAGGATCATCAGCTGGTAAGGGTTTATAGATTATCTTCCGGTCTGTTCCTGTAAGTGCAATTACCTCTTCCGCAAAGTCCCTGAGTGTAATTTCAGAAGGATTGCCGATATTAACCGGAAGAGCATAATCGCTCATCAGCAAACGATAGATGCCTTCAATCAGATCATCCACATAGCAGAAGGAACGGGTCTGGCTTCCATCACCGAAAACTGTCAGGTCTTCTCCGCGGAGAGCCTGGCCTATAAATGCAGGGAGGGCCCGACCATCATTTAGTCTCATTCGCGGACCGTAGGTATTAAAAATACGTACTATGCGAGTTTCAAGATTGTGAAAGGTATGATAAGCCATGGTGATAGCTTCCTGGAATCTCTTTGCTTCATCATAAACTCCTCTTGGTCCGACCGGATTTACATTTCCCCAGTATTCTTCAGGTTGAGGGTGCACGAGCGGATCTCCATATATTTCTGAAGTGGATGCGACAAGTATTCTTGCATTTTTAGCTTTCGCTAAACCAAGGCAGTGGTGGGTTCCAAGTGAACCTACTTTCAGCGTTTGAATGGGAATTTTTAAGTAGTCAATCGGACTTGCCGGAGAAGCGAAATGCAATATGTAATGAATCGGACCAGCTACGTGAATGTATTTGCTTACGTCCTGATGATAAAATTCAAATTGTTCCAGTTTAAAAAGGTGCTGGATATTTTGAAGATCTCCCGTGATCAGATTATCCATACCAATCACATGATATCCTTCTTTGACAAATCGGTCACAAAGGTGTGAGCCTAAAAATCCGGCCGCGCCGGTAATGAGTACTCTTTTTTTACTCATGCTTTCTTTTTATAGTGATAACTGTTTACCGGAATTGCAGGCGCGCGTCCGATGCTTTCATAATAAAAACCGAGCTCACCAATCGCATTGATATCAAAAAGATTTCTTCCGTCGAATATCACTTTATTCTTCATTGACGTAACCATCTTCAAAAAATTGGGTGTTCGGAATTCATTCCATTCGGTTGCAATGATTAGCGCATCCGCATTTTCAAGCACATCATATTGATTCTCGCCGTATTTTACGATATCTCCTATCTGTGCTTTCACATTATTCATAGCTTCAGGGTCGTAGACGGAAATTGTGCAGCCCTCTTTTCTTAGTGCTTCAATAATATACAAGGCCGGCGCTTCCCTAATATCATCTGTATTGGGTTTGAAAGCAAGACCCCACAAAGCAAAGTGTTTTCCTTTAAGACTCCCGTCAAAATATTTTTTTATTTTAGGGATAAGATGCATTTTTTGTTTTTCATTGATCGCCATTACTGCATTCAGGATCTTGAATTCGTAATTAACATCATTGGATGATTGCACGAGTGCCTGTACGTCTTTCGGGAAACAGCTGCCTCCATAACCGATACCCGGGAAAAGGAATCTCTTACCAATTCGTTCATCACTCCCGATTCCGCGCCTTACCATATCTACATCTGCACCAAGCCGCTCACAAAGCTGGGCGATTTCATTCATAAAAGTAATTTTGGTTGCAAGGAAAGAATTTGCAGCATATTTGGTGAGTTCTGCGGATCTTTCATTCATAAAAATGATGGGATTACCCTGCCGTACGAATGGATTATAAAGATCTTCCATAATTTTACGGGCTCTTTCGGAAGAAGTTCCAATCACCACCCTGTCAGGTTTCATAAAGTCGTCCACCGCAACGCCCTCCCTTAAAAACTCCGGATTGGAAACAACGTCGAATTCACCTTTGAAATTTTTGGCTATTGCATCATGCACTTTCTCAGCAGTTCCAACCGGTACAGTACTCTTGTCTATGATAACTTTATACTCTTTCATCAGCATTCCAAGTTTCCCTGCAACATCCAAAACAAACCTGAGATCGGCTGATCCATCGGCGCCGGGTGGAGTAGGCAGAGCAAGGAAAATAATTGCCGCCTCTTTAATTCCTGCAGCAAGATCTGTCGTGAAAGTCAGTCTTTCTTCCTTCAGGTTTCTTAAGAATAATTTATTCAGTCCTGGTTCATAAATTGTAATTTCACCGTTACTCAGTTTTTTTATCTTTTGGGCGTCGATATCTACACATATAACATCATTTCCGGTTTCTGCAAAGCAAGTTCCTGTTACTAGACCAACATATCCGGTTCCAACTACGGCTATTTTCATGGTTAAACTTCTATTTAATATTTAGATCAGGTTAATTCAGGAACTCCAGTACACTATTACATATAAAGCCAAGCTGTTCCGTATCAAGCTCCGTATGCATAGGCAATGATATCACACGTTCAGTAAGCCAGTCAGTAACTTCCAGTTGCTGCATTCCGGATTGAAATGAAGCAAACATATTTTGGCGGTGTGCCGGTACCGGATAATAAATCATGGAAGGAACGTTTTTGGCAGCCAGATATTCATTGAGTTTATTTCTATCGGCACCTTCCAGTATCAGCGTATATTGATGAAAAACATGCCTGGTATAGGAAGCGCGATAAGGTGTCCGGATCTTGGGATGGCCTGCAAAAGCATGATCATAAAAATCTGCTGCAATACGGCGTTTGCTGATATATTCATCCAGAAGCGGGAGTTTTATATTCAGTATGGCTGCCTGTATGGAATCGAGGCGGCTATTGCAACCAATGATTTCGTGATAATATCTTTTTTTCTGTCCGTGATTGGCGATCATCCTAAAATTTTCAGCCAGTAAATTATCCCGCGTAAATAGAGCCCCTCCATCTCCATATGCTCCCAGATTTTTGGAAGGGAAAAATGAAGTGGTGCCAACCGTTCCAATAGTTCCTGTTTTATATTTTTTCCCGTCGGGATAAGTATAATCGCTTCCTATGGCCTGGGCATTGTCTTCCACTACTTTCAACCCGTATTTATCTGCCAGGTCCATGATTTCTTTCATAGGTGCTGATTGGCCGTATAAATGCACGGGAACGACAGCCCTGGTTTTATTTGTTATTTGTTTTTCAAGTGAAGCAGGGTCCATGCAAAATGTTTTGGGGTCGACGTCTGCAAATACTGGTTTAAGCCGGAGTAATGCTACCACTTCAGTTGTTGCGATGAAAGTAAACGAAGGTGTTATTACTTCGTCACCCGGTTCAAGACCCAGCCCCATTAAAGCAATTTGTAACGCGTCAGTTCCATTTGCACATGGTATTACGTTATCAATTCCAAGGTAAACGGACAGATTTCGGGAAAAATCAGTCACCTGTTTGCCATTTATGAACGCGGTCGTTTCTAAAACATCAAGAATCGCCTGATCAACTTCACCTTTAATTTTGGCATATTGACCTTTCAGATCTACCATTTGAATTGGCCGCATAAGCTCTTTATTAACGGGCACAAACCTACGCTAAAATAATGGTATATGCAATGACTCAATCAGTTACGAACGGTTGGTGGAAAGGATTACATTTGTCTGCAGAATCACTTAACCCTTCCCATTGACAATCGTTTTATACAATCTTTTTCTCTGGATTTATCAGGTATGTATCCGGATCGTTTCACCATGGAACCGGAAGGCGTCAGCATGGATAAATGGCCGGAAAGGAATATTTAAAACCATCGGTAATGCAGGCATAAAAGGGAAGAAACGGGTATGGATGCATTGTGCTTCACTGGGGGAGTTTGAACAAGGCAGGCCAGTAATAGAGTCCCTGCGAAAACTTTATCCGGATATTACAGTTATCATTAGTTTTTTTTCACCTTCCGGGTATGAAATAAGAAAAAATTATTCAGGTGCCGACCATATCTTTTATCTCCCCATGGATTCTGCCATGCATGCCAAACGCTGGTTGGATCTTGTAAATCCCAGTCTTGTTATTTGGATTAAGTATGATTACTGGTATTATTATTTGCGTGAGTTACGTAAAAGAAAGATACCGGCGCTGCTCATTTCGCCCCTTTTTCGCGAGGATCAGCCCTTTTTTAAATGGTATGGTAATATCCACCGTCTCATGCTGGATAGCTTTCATGCCTTTTTTGTTCAGAATGAGGAATCAAGGCATTTGCTTGAAACCCTGGGAATCGTTCAGTCGGTATTTATTAGCGGTGATACGCGTTTTGACAGGGTAATTGAAATTGCAGAAGGTTTTGAATCATTTCCTGTTATTGACAGTTTTTGCTCAGACCATCCGGTAATTGTTGCAGGCAGCACGTGGGAAGAAGATGAAGAGGAGCTGGATCATTATGCTAACACACATCCGGATATACGATTTATCATCGCTCCACATGAAATAGATGAGGACCATATCACGGATATGGAAACTATTTTTAGAAACACAATTAGATATTCTGTTCTTGAAAATCAATTATCCCAATTAACCAACAATAACCATTCAACGTCCAAAGGACAAGCCAATGTACTGATCATTGATAATATTGGAATGCTTGCACGGTTATATTCTTATGCCAGGATATGTTATGTTGGAGGTGGTTTCGGTGATGATGGTGTACACAATGTACTCGAAGCTGCAGTATATGGAAGACCTGTTGTCACTGGTCCGGTTGTTGAAAAATATTTTGAAGTATTGGAACTTGCTGAAGCCGGGGGCGTAATAATCATTGACAATGCGCTGGAAGCGGAATCTGTATTCAGCCGTTTATTTGAAAATGAAGTGGAATATGCCTTTCACGGAAATGCAGCCCGTGATTATGTTTATGCAAGACGTGGTGCAACTGAAAAAATTATCCGTTATATTCAGGAAAACCGTCTTCTCACCAGCTGATAAAAATGTTGAACGATATCCCTTGAATCGTCCCAACCGATTTTAATTTTAAGTTCTCTTTCCATCCAATATTCCGCTTCGGGTAATATGCGGAAATTATTAATTGTTTTTATACTTCTTTCATACATGGCTTCATCCCCACGGAATAATTCATTGATAAACAAAAACCGGTCGTTTACACCGATGGCTTTTCTCAATTCTTTGACTGGAGAACCCTTCAAAGTAGATCCAAGTTCTGTACTGGCAGATTTTAGTTTATCATTGAGTGAAGTGCTGCCGCCTCCGACCAGGTCATTGATTTCACGATTAATTGGCTGATGGGATAGGGTGGGTATTTCTACAAGCGGGTCTCCCATCCAGGGCTGATGCCCGGCAGGAATAATATGAGCTTCCTGTTTTTGAAAGCTGGTTTCCAATTCCTTTGATCTGGGCTCTTTTTCAA
>Ga0207113_1011_pt1 | contig 77780 bp, 88 predicted proteins | sample Alteio_BWMinHeat_69_FD_153559 | JGI IMG/M metagenome (GOLD analysis project Ga0207113, IMG submission 153559) | Enriched cells from forest soil in Barre Woods Harvard Forest LTER site, Petersham, Massachusetts, United States -... | ecosystem: Environmental > Terrestrial > Soil > Temperate forest >... | reverse complement strand
ATGGATAACTTCAAGATTATGGGGGTTTTTTACCCCCAATCTTTACGTGTTTTTTTGACATTTTTTGTCAATAGGACATTTCTACTTTGTTTTGTATAGGACATTTCTACTTTGCGCTAACATATGAATATAAAACAACAGAGATTGAAGAGTATGAGCCGCATTAAAGTCATCCACTAAACTGAGTTAAAAAAATTCTAAATTTTATTAGAGTTACATAAAAAATGAAGCTTTAAACACAATTTTCCTAGGGAAACGAAGGAACATTCTACATTTCAGTTACATCTTGTTACACAAAATTAAGCCCAAAATACCACAAAATCCACAAACACAAAACCACAAAAAAAACATGGGTAAGGGAAGATGTGTTGGTTCTCGCTCAAATTGCGGGAAAAAGTTGAGTTTGGATTGTTTGTTAAAAATGGAAAATGCCGTAAATCCAACGGAGTTGACGATTTCCGTTAATGGAAATAGATTGATTTTGATGACACAAACATCTTGGAAAGAATCATTCCTTCCCTGTAAAATTGAGTGAGTTTTGGTAATTAGAGGTGAGCGAAAGTAAGCTGACGACTGTCCTAAAGAGGACTGAAAATCCTTGTGTCGCTGGTTCGATTCCAGTTCTGGCCACTCCAGCAGGAGAACCTTACGGCTCTCCTGCTTTTTTTCACTTCATAAAATCGACGGTAATATAGATGCTGATGATCATGTGGCATTCTTTCAACGGGACCACTGAATATGTTAAAAAAAATTGCAAATTCAATTCGTTCTTTAACCATGGATGCAGTAGAGCGTGCAGGGTCTGGTCATCCAGGTCTTCCAATGGGCTGTGCAGAATTGGGCGCATTTTTATTTGCTGAGTTTTTGCAATATAATCCTAAACATCCTAATTGGAAAGATCGAGATAGATTGATTTTATCAGCTGGTCATGGTTCTTTGTGGCTCTATACCTGCTTGCACATGTCTGGCTTTCCTATATCCATTCACGATCTCAAACAATTTAGACAATTTGGTTCTAAAACTCCTAGCCATCCTGATATCACTAAAACCGAAGGAATTGAAGCAACGACAGGCGTTGATGGGCAAGGGGTGGCATTTGCCGTTGGACAAGCTTTAGCTTTAAAAAAACAAGATATTAGCAGCAAGGTCGTTGTGCTGGCAGGTGATGGGTGTCTAATGGAGGGGGTTTCTTATGAATCTTGCTCTTTAGCAGGTCATCTATGCTTGAATAATCTTATTTTAATTTATGACAGTAACAAAACAACTTTAGATGGATATGTCGATGAAAGTTTTTCAGAAAACATAAAATTACGATTTGAGGCTCAACACTGGGACGTATTTGAAATTGATGGTCATGACTTTGATCAAATTAGAGAGAAATTCACTCCGCTTAGAAAAAATCAAAACAAACCTGTGATTGTTATTGCGCATACTAAAATCGGAAAAGGAGCACTTACCAAAGAGGGTACTCCTGCAGTACATGGTAGGCCGCTGGGACATGAAGAAATAGAAAAAGCAAAGACTCACTTAAACATAAATAAAGAGCCGTTCTATGTGGATCCTACAATCTATGCATTCTTTAGGGAAAAGGCGAGATTTACTCCGAATCCGATTATGGAAGAGCCTAAAATTGAGCTTAAAACCATCATTGAAAATATTGATGTTGAATTTCCAATTGCTACCCGTTGGGCATCGCACGAAGTGTTAAATGCCATAGCTAAATATCTACCCTCCTTAATTGTGGGATCAGCAGATCTTTCTTCTTCAGATGGAACGTTTTTACGAGATTTTAGCACTATTTCTAGAGATGGATTTAAGGGCAGAAATATTAAATACGGGGTAAGAGAGTTTGCTATGGCGGCCATAGCTGCTGGGATGGCACAAACAAGATTAGTTGTGCCTGTTATTGGGACTTTCCTTGCATTTGCTGACTATATGAGAAGTGCTTTACGCATGACGTCTCTCATGGATTTGAAGGTTATTTATCACCTAACTCACGATTCCATTTTTGTAGGCCATGATGGACCAACGCATCAACCTATTGAACAATTAAGTTCTCTTCGTGCTATTCCTAATTTACTTGTAATCAGGCCTGCAGATTTGCATGAGGTAAAAGCAGCTTGGATCGCCGCTCTCGAACATCAAGGACCTACGGCAATTGTTTTATCTCGACAGCCACTTCCAAAATTGCGCTGTAGCTCTTTAGATGGGGCATTAAAAGGAGCTTATATCATTAAACAAGAGGCAACCGATACTATCAATTATCTCCTTCTAGCCACCGGTTCAGAAGTTCAATTAGCTCTTGAAATCGCTGAGGAGCTTGGTCCTGCAGTACGTGTAGTGTCGATGCCTTCTTGGGAGCTTTTTGAAAAACAGACAGCTGAGTATAGAGAAACTCTTCTACAGGGCACAATTAAGATCAGTATTGAAGCAGGCATAGAGCAGGGATGGCACAAGTATATTGGTGCAGATGGTATAGCCATTTGTCTTTCTGAGTTTGGTGAATGTGGAGGCATAGAAGATCTTAAGGAATATTTCGGTTACAATAAAAAGAAAATTCTCAATCAAATCCACAAACTACATGGCTTTAGCAATTCGTGGTCGATAAAATCCTTTATCCACGATTTCTAATAACCTTAAAGCTGCATGGCTTGGAACACGAGCTCCAGATTCCCAAGATTGGATAGTTTTAATACTGACATTCAAAACTTTTGCAAAGATTCCCTGTGAGTAGTGATTTTGTTCCCTAATCCTCTTTATATCTTTGGCACTGTATTCAGCAGGAGGTTCTGGAATATCGATGATTTCCGATTTAAGAGTGATCTTTCCTTCCGCATGAGCTAGGGCTTCTTCTAACCCTTTTTTAAGACCTTTAAACAGTTTACTCATTTCTAATCCTCCTTTTAATGGAATCTGCTAGTTGCTTCAATTCAATTTTTTCACTTTGAGAAAGATTTGCTTGTTCATTTTTTGCGTAAATGAAAAGTAAAAACAAGATTAATCGATCTTCGATGTATAAATAACTAGCTATAAGACCTTCAACAGTGTCCTCGAAATCTCGTGTTTGTATCAGTTGGCATTTCATATTCTTATATATACCACATAGTAGGATAACTTGTCAATATGGTTGTCCACGCCGGTTGTGATTAAAAACTGTAGCGTACAAGTTTTAATCAAACCCCCGTGACACAAACATCTTGGAAAAAATCATTCCCTCCCTGTAAAATTGAGTGAGTTTTGGTAGTTAGAGATGAGCGAAAGTGAGCCGACGGCTGTCCTAAAGAGGTTTGTGTCGCTAATTCGATTCCAGCTCTGGTTACTCTGGCAGGAGTAATCTCATGGTTTTTTTGCTCTTTTTGCATAATCTTTCAAAAAAGGATAACCTTAATGAGAAACTATTGCTCTTTCATAGCTATCACGGCAATCGTCATAAGTAGTCTGTTTTTCAATTGTAATATTGCTTCTCAAGAAACCCATTTTACCAAGGAAATCGCAATGCAAAATTGTAAAGAAAATGCTCTTTTACAATCAGTGATTCAAGGAAGATTTGACACTTTTCGTTCAGGTTCTGTTTGCAGCCCACTCTCTGAGGCTGATTTCAGAGAAACAGACCAAAATTGTCTATACGCTTGGGGAATGGATTATGTCTGTGGTAATGGGGTGATGGAAAAAGATGGAGAGCGTATTCCAACAGAAGAAGAAATTGATAGAGCCATTGAGTATTTCTCTTCTAAAAATCTTCCCTTTATGTGGTGGTCGTCGGCTAAAATTTTAGAAACAAAAGGCTTCCAATTTGGAGGAATTCTTACTGGCATTGCCCTTGATATTTCTCAAGGAGTTCCTTCTAAGCCTGCAACATCCTCTGATTTAAAAATTAAAATTGTTCGGTCAGATGCGGAGCTTGAGTCTTTTACAAATCTCGCAGCGAATGCTTTTGCAATGAATTCGAAAGCTACACAGCAATGGTTAGCATTAAATAATTCGGTAATGAAGAAAGATGAGCAAGTGCACTTTATGGCTTACTTAAACGGAACACCTGTTGGAGCTGCTACTCTTTCAGTGGCTCCATCATCAGCTGGAATTTGGAACTTAGCAACCCTACCAGAACACCGTAAACAAGGTGTTGGTGGCGCTCTTGTTCATGCGGCACTTGTTGAAGCAAAGAAACGGCATCATGACCATGTGATGGCTATTTTGATGCCTAAAGGTATGGCTTGGGGACTTTTTACGAAAATGGGCTTTAAAGCAGTGTGTGAGTTTCCATTCTATATTTATGGCGTTTCTGCTGAGGAATTAGAAAAATAAAATCACTTAATTTTAACTAGAGATATTTATGAAAATAAAGAAAGGTCCATCTAAAACTAATCAAGGCACAGTTCTCACAACCGAAGAAGAGGAAATTCAATCGAGACAACAGCGTGGACAAAAAGAATCAATAGAGATAACACCGCAAAAATATTATCCATTTCCGTTTGATACTTACTCTGTTAAATCAAGTACTGGCCTACTTTACGAAGTGGAAATTCGTTCATTAACCGATGCGATTAATACTTGTAGTTGTCCGGACTTTCAGGTGAATACCTTGGGTACGTGTAAGCACGTAGAAGCTGTTGTGTGCCACCTCCAAACTAAGACTCGAAATTCCAAAAATGCACAAGTCCACTCACCTTTGGTTGAAATTTTTCTAGACACAACTGATTCCAATTGTGTCTCGATTGCTTGGCCTCCTCATATCGCTGTGAATTCCGAATTAAAGGCGGTTCTAAAACCATTTTTTTCTTCAAATGATACTTTAATCGCAGATCCAATAATCGCTCTTCCTGCCCTCCAAAATGCCTTAAAATCGACTCAGAAACTTCAAGAACAGGTACGAATTAGCTCCCAACTAAAATCGTGGGTTGCACTTCAAAAGGAAAAACAAGCTCATGTTCTGTCGCGTGAACAGTTTTTGACCGATGTGAAAGAGGGAAAACGTAGTCTGCAAATGCTTTCGGCTACTTTATATCCTTATCAAGAGGAGGGAATGTTACATCTTGCATTCCAAGGACGTGCCTTATTGGCTGATGAGATGGGGTTGGGTAAAACAATTCAGGCGATTGCAGCCTGTGAACTTTTGCGACGATTACGCAATGTCAAAAAGGTGTTAGTGATTTCTCCGGCATCGCTGAAAGGCGAATGGGAAGAGCAGATTGCCCGTTTCACAGGGCTGCAAACACTCATCATTCAAGGAAATAGAGGTGACAGATTGGCTATGTATCAACAGCAATCGTTTTTCTATTTGGCCAATTATGAGCAGGTCCGTTCTGACTTTGAAGAAATTCAAAGATTGCTATCCCCAGATATTATCATTTTAGATGAAGCTCAGCGCATTAAGAATTGGCAGACCAAAACTGCTTGGGCCGTCAAACAACTCAAATCGCCTTATGCGTTTGTTTTGACAGGTACTCCTATAGAAAATCGGATTGATGAAATCTATTCCATTATGCAGATGGTCGATCCTCAGGTTTTAGGTCCTTTGTTTAAATTCAATCGCGAGTTCTATCAATTTAATGAGAAAAATAAGCCCATTGGATACCAAAACTTAGATGAGTTGCACAGACGTCTCAAACCAACGGTTTTGCGACGATTGAAAAAAGATGTGGAAGAACAATTGCCAGAAAGAACGGTTAATAATTTTTATGTTGAAATGGCAGAAGAGCAAAAAATCCGTTACGACGAATATAATGATAGGGTTGCTCGTCTCCTAATCATTACTAAGAGAAGACCTCTCACTGAAGATGAAACAAAAAAATTGCAGCAATACCTCGCATGTATGCGCATGCTTGCTGACACCCCATACATTCTCGATGAAGAGTGCAAGATATGTCCGAAACTCGATGAATTACGACAAATCTTATCGGAGTTGATGCAAAACCCAGACAACAAAATTATCATTTTTTCAGAATGGGAAAGAATGTTGCTTCTTGTACAAGAGATGATTAAAAACGAATTCAAATGTGAATTTGCTTGGCACACAGGATCTGTACCACAACAGAAACGGCGTCAGGATATTAAACGATTCAAAGAGGATCCCCAATGCCGGTTTTTTCTTACTACTGATGCTGGTAGTACGGGCCTAAACTTACAAGTTGCAAATGTTGTGATCAATATGGATCTGCCGTGGAATCCTGCTAAATTAGAGCAGCGGATCGCGCGGGCTTGGCGTAAAAATCAAACAAGAGCAGTACAGGTAATCAATTTTATTACAGCAGATAGCATCGAATCACGTATGCTGACTACCTTAGCACAAAAACAAACTCTAGCTTCAGGGGTTTTAGACGGCATTGGAGATCTGACCGATATGCCTATGCCATCAGCGCGTAAAGCTGTCTTAGAGCAATTGGAAGAGTTATTATGCCCAACAGAAACTGTACCACAACCTGCAGCACATGTAAAAGCCCCTGCTCCAGAACAAAAAAATCCCGTGGAGACTTCTCAGGCAATCGCCAATGATATACAAGCCCATTTTAACGATCGAGTTCATCAGTTAACTGAGTTCCAATCTGAAAATTCCCCCCATAAAACTATCGTAGCCGTGATGGACACGCTAGATCGTGGTGCACAGCTTCATGTGAAGACTATTGTGCAGACAAATGATGCCCCGCAGAATGGCTCTGTTCAAGTAGAACTCATCGATTTGCAAACCTACGAGCTCTTACAACGCCTAGCAAAAGCGGGAATGATTACAATTAATGATAGTGGAACCGATCTTTATCGTTCTCATGCAGCAAATCGCACTCATCAAACGGAAAAGCAACAGCGACTGAGTGAGGCTAAAAAACATTTTGCCGATGCGGAGCGCAAAATGAAAATGGCGCGTCTACTAGTTTCTGGAGGATTTGTTCTAGAAGCTCTACCTCCAGCAAGTGAGGGGCTTGCATGTTCCATAAAAAGTTATTTTTCTTTGAAAAGACAACCTTATGAAAAAGGTCAGGAGCTTCTAAGTAGATGTCAGGTGGCACCAGAAAAACTCTCTGAAGCCCATGCGAGTACATTGCTCGATTTGATAGAGTCGTGTCACCTAGAATGTTTGGAAAATCTACACAAAACAGTGTTTTAGGGGATTCTGGTGGAGGCAATCATGGTCTAAAAGATCTAATCTGGATGACTTTTGCCTCAATGCTGCGCGATTCGCGCGGAGTGCGAAAGTCCCCTTTCGCTTTGTTGTTTAAGGCAAAGCGAAAGGGGACTTTCGCACTCCAAACGCTTCGCGTGCAACAGAAAAATGTTGAAACGTGGTCCATAATTTCGCCTCTGCGTGTTTTGTCTATGATCGAGGTCAGGCTTCTGCAAATAGTCGACGAGTTAAAGAAACAAATGCCTTTAATGATTCTGTTTCTGCGCAGATATAATGCACATTTAACATTTCCATTAAGGGTTGTTCTGCAATGTATTGCACTCGTGTGATGATTGTAATATCAGGATTCACACGTTGTGCTGCATGAATAATTTCCACTATTTTTTTAGTGTCCGGGATTGTAATGACCAAATGGCTGACTTCCGCAATACGAGCGTTCTTAAGAATATTTGAATCCCCAGCGTCGCCGAAAAGGATGATATTTCCCTCTTCTATATTTGAAACGGTGTCAATATTTTGTTCGATAATGACAGGAACAAAACCAGCATCTTTGGCTATTCTTGATACTTCCTGCCCAATCGGACCAAAACCAACGACTAAAACTTTGGGAGAAAGTTCTTCCTTGACCTCCATCGGACTAGGAAGATCATTCTTGGCTCTTTTATGAAAGGGGAGTTTCTGAAGTACAGATTCAAAAGATCCAATCATTTGAAAAAATAATGGGTTTAAAGAAATGGAGATCAAAGCACAAGCGACAAGGATGTCAAAACCCTCTTCTGGGATCACGTTCAAATTCATCGCTTCTTCAGCTAGAATAAAAGAAAATTCTCCTATTTGTGCTAAGGAGATCGCCACAGTCAATGCAGTGTTTACAGAATATCCTAAAAATAGAGTGATCAAATAAGCTACCAGGGGTTTTATAATGAGAATAATAAAGATAATACCTGTGAAAAGAGTGTAGTGAGTGACAAGAGCCGCAGGGTTAAAAAGCATGCCTACTGAAAGAAAAAAGATCACTCCGAAAATATCTTTAATGGGTAGTGCACTCGCTTCAGCCTGGTGCTTCACATTCGTTTTTCCGATGACCATCCCTGCAATGAATGCGCCCAACGCAATCGATGTTCCAAACACGACCGAGGAGCCTGTTGCAATTAGAAAGACGACGGTAACAATTGTTAAAGTAAATAACTCTTGAGAACGTAAACGGGCAATATTGGTTAAAGCATATTCAATGGCTTTATATCCCCATGTGAACATAAATAGTGCCAAAAGGCAAAATTTGACGATCACAAACAAAATGGAGCCTATGATCTCGGTTCCGGAAAAAGTTGCTCCTGCGGAGATCGCTGCTATTGTAGGAAGTAAAATCAAGACAAGTACAGTAAAAATATCTTCTACTACAAGCCAACCAACAGCAATATGTCCTTTTTGAGTATCAAGCATACGGTTGTCTGCTAACATCCTTACCAATACGACTGTACTGGCAACTCCGATTGACAATCCAATGATCAGTCCTCCCTCGAGCGACCATCCCACATAATGAACAATTAAAGCTGCAAAAATCGTTGCTGCAGATGTTTGTAAGATAGCTCCTGGAATCGCAATGTTTTTGACTCGAATTAAATCTTCAATTTTAAAATGCATCCCTACACCGAAAAGCATTAAAATCACTCCAATTTCAGCGAGCTGATTTGCAATATCGGCATTTGCGACAAAACCGGGTGAGTAAGGACCAATAAAATAACCGGCTAACAGATAACCCAAAATGGAGGGAAGCCTGCAACGTTGCATGATATAGGCAAGAAGACTTGCCAATGTAAATCCTATTGTCAAAATCCCAACAATTAAAAGACTAGAATGCATGTGTACTCTTCCATAAAAATGTATGATCTTTGGTTTAACTAAAAGTATAGATTGATAAAATACGCCTCAATTACTACGCGAAGCGTTTGGAGTGCGAAAGCCCCCTTTCGCTTTGTTTTTAAGGTAAAGCGAAAGAGGACTTTCGCACTCCAAACGCTTCGCGTAGTTATGTGTTTTTTTTCAACTTATATTTTCATTGCACCCTATAATCTTCACAATACACTTAAGAGAGATACGAGTAAAGTGAGATTTTTATCAATGAGGGAGGGAAAAAATAATTATTCCTTTTGGAGTTGTTGAATTAAATTTTGTCAATGTCACAACTGTATCTTGAGCCGCAGCAACAGTTAGTTTATATACGCAACATTCTTTTTCAGATTGAAAATAACTCGAAAAATCGTATGTTTTTTGTGTTCCTCCATAGCTGAATATCCAAGATGATGTATCATTTCCCTGCCAATTAGGGGTGTTAAAGTCTTCTGGTAGAGACAATATGTTGATTTGCTTTTTTTGAGTTAGAGGATCAATCTCTAATTTGATAAATCCCGTAGTAGTTACCTTTCTTACAGTGCTAGCATGGGCGGATTGTGCAGAAGAAGTGGAGGATGCGCTTTTTAAAATGACATAATCAGAAGGAGTGTTATCTTGTGGACTAACTGCATTTGTACGATTACTGATAGTGCTAGTATTGTTTACGATGATGTTTCTGGCATAGTTATGATCGAGTCTTTTAATGTTACTAAAAGGCGTACTTGGTGCTGTTGATGCTTGTTTGGTAGGTGCTCTTGGAGGTCGGGGATGAACACCTGAATTCGTAGGGAAGGGGATGATGTTTCTACCTGCCGCAGCTCCAGTAAAATTAGAATTGCTTGTAGTATGAACTCTTAAGTTCTGAAACGGTTTAGGAGGTTGTATCGTGTTCTCCGCTATTCTTGGCGTGTCGTTGTGAAAGTCCATTTGTTCTCCTTAAATAGTTATAATTTTTAATGTTTTTAGATGTTTTTTAAAATTGCCCTTGCAACGCGTTCTCCAGATTCACAGGCTGCTTCCATTGTTCCTGGCACATCAAATAAAATAGAGGTGTGTTCCCCCACAAAGTAGAGATTATCATGAATAGGCGCAAATAGCGTTTTAAATATTTCCCCGTGTTCTTCTGTTGTTGCAGTGAGGATGTCTTCTTGGCTGCTGGCGATATAGGAATAAGAGCCTTTGGCGTAGGGGTCATTTGGCCAGCTATACCCTACAACGCCTTCATAAGAAAGGTTGGCTTCATCTTTTGCATAGGTAGGGGATGTAAACAAGGGACAAGATTCAAATCCCTGTTTGATCATGGGATATGTCTGCATGTAGGAGTTTGCAATTGTTAGAGGTGAGAATGAACTACTGGCCCCTATGTAATAAATGGTGAGCATTTGTTGAACGCAATCAAAGAAACAAGTGCTTTCATCGCTAACGATTCCTGTTGTCGAGGAGACTTCTGTGAAGGGAACCATGATTTTTGCATTGGTGCCATACTGAATATTTTGCATTGCTTTAAGCTTTTTTTCTGGAATGATCCCATTTTCAAAAGAGATGGACCCGTAAACAGAGCATGGTATTGCCAAAATTAATAAATCTGCTTCTACCTCTGTTTTGTCCTCAAACGTAAGTGAAAATCTGTTTTTTGTGTTTTTCGATACCTTTGTTAAAGGCATATTGAGATGAAGCTTTGATCCAAGAACATCTCCTAGTTTTTGAGGAAGCCTGGCGTTGCCACCTGCAATTGTGACCAGATCTATATGGGCATCCTCATCTTCACTTTTCTGATGTACAGAACATACTCCACCTTGAAGCATGTGAAACAATGTTTCAATATAAAGTGGAGATAATGCTTCTATGGGCCCCCCTTCATAAGAAGCCATTCTAGCTGCTAAAATTTTATAAAGGGGGTCATTAGGATCGAAGAGGTCTTGTAGAATCTCTTTTATATTGGAACATGTGGAAGCGAGTTCTTCTAATTTTTTTCTAAGGGGCCCAGGAGAGAGGTCTCTACCTGATAAAATTTCGCTGATTGGAATGAGATCAGTTCCATTAAAATAAGAATGTTTTAGGTAGACTCGGCTGAGGGTCTGTTCTAGGTTAAATTCACCAATCAAACGGTTGAGATTAGTCGCTGTTCCTCCATCATTGATATTTCGGCCTCCTAGCTCTATCATGCGCTCATTGATTTCTACTGTGAGAATTCTTCCTCCTACTCGATTGCGCGCTTCGTAAAGGTTCACATCCATCCCTTGTTGATGCAAACGGTAGGCTGCTGTCAGTCCAGCGATTCCGCCTCCGATAACGATAACCTTGGGACTATCTGCAAAGGAAAAGTTTGATGTATTTGAAAAAACGATTGACATACAGAAAAGTACCTTTAAGAGTCGAATCATATGTACCTCACAGAGAAAATGATTCTCCTCTTTTTGAGGTATGAAGGTCAATTGTTATTTTTTTTAGAAAATGAATTGATTTTTGTGCATAAAGAAGGTTTAAACGCAGAGGCGCAGAGGCGCAAAGGGGAGACAGGTGGTCATTGCCCTCAGGGATAATCGAAGATAGGATATGTAGGATCGGGCAGGATAAGCAGGATCGTTGTCGTTAGATTCAGAAATGGGGTCAGGCCTGACATTCTGACATTCATTTAAAACGTATTTATATTCATATCTGTTTCTAGATCATGAGAATGTCAGGATGTCAGGCCTGACCCCATTTCCGAGTTCGTTGGCTTTTTTTTCCAGTTCTTCTTGAAAGTCCTTTTCTATTGTTCCTTGATAGTAAATGACTGTTTTTTTTTCGTGTTCGCCTTTAAAGGGCATTAGGGGCGATGGGGAATAGCCTAGAAGGTATAAAGCAAAGTCAACGACGTGTCCTGCAGAGTGAAGGCGCATGTTATTTTATATTGTGTAGAGTTCTATTTTTTCGGTTTTGGTAAACTTCTAGGGTCTTTCGGGGATAAGTTAGCTCTGTGTCTGTAAGAGAGTGGTCCCTGCGCCTGCCTTTGAGGAGGAGGGGCTGTATTAGCCTTTCTTGGAGTGCGTTGTCCATTTACAATTGGCTCTGCTCGGATTGAGGGATCGGGCTCAAAATTTGGAATGATGACTTTAGGTATTTCTCGCTTCAGTAGCCGTTCGATATCCTTAAGGAGTTTGTGTTCATCAATGCACACTAAGGAAACTGCTTCTCCGTTATTTCCAGCTCGTCCGGTACGCCCAATGCGATGCACATAATCTTCTGGAATATTAGGGAGATCGAAATTGACAACATGCGGCAACTGATCGATGTCTAATCCTCTGGCGGCAATGTCTGTTGCGACTAAAACGCGGATGGTCCCTTTTTTAAATTCCGTCAGGGCTTTAGTGCGGGCTCCCTGACTTTTATTTCCATGGATTGCCAAAGCTGTGATTCCATCGCTTTCAAGCTGTGTTGCTAGGCGGTTCGCTCCATGTTTTGTGCGCATAAAGACCAATACTTGCTCCCATTTGTTCGTCTTGATTAGTAGTGAAAGAAGTTCCCTTTTACGCTTGCTATCTACTGGATGGACTACCTGCGTGATGGCCTCGACGGTTGAATTCGAACGGGTCGCTTCGATCATTTTTGGTGCGTTCAATAAATCGTTTGCAAGTTTCTTGATTTCATTTGAGAAAGTAGCGGAAAAAAGTAGATTTTGACGTTTAAGAGGAAGCAATTTTAAGATTCGGCGAATATCATGAATAAATCCCATGTCTAGCATGCGGTCTGCTTCATCTAAGACCAAGATTTCAATATGAGAAAGGGAAATAACTTTTTGGCCAATCAGATCTAAGAGGCGTCCTGGGGTAGCAACGATAATATCGACACCTTTGCGCATCTTTTTGATTTGAGTTTCTATATTGACCCCTCCAAAAATGACAGTCGATTTTAGAGGAAGGTATTTGCCAAATTCTTTGATGCTCTCTTCGACCTGCATTGCCAATTCACGTGTAGGCGTTAAAATTAGAGCTCTTGTGACATTCACCTGAACGGGTTTAAAGTTCTTCATGAGATTTTGCAATAATGGAAGAGCAAAACCAGCCGTTTTACCCGTTCCTGTTTGCGATCCAGCAAGTAAATCTGAACCGTCGAGGACAAGGGGGATCGCTTGTGATTGAATGCCAGTGGGCTCTTTATATCCTTTTTCTTCAAGAGCTTTTACCAATTCAGGTAATAAGCCAAATTTTTTAAACGCCATTTTACTCCATTATTGGGAATTTGAGGATCAGGATCGAAGAGACAAGAGGGTGATTGTATCAAAAAAATAATGCAATGTCAATGTAAAAAAAAGATAAATCAGGTAGAATATAACATCTTCAAAAATACTTAAAATGGAATATTTTATTGATTTTGTACACTAAATTGTGTACAATGAGGTTATCAAAGCTGTTCGTATGAGGTCCCCGCGGTTGAAGTGATGACCCAAGGAAAATTAAAGGGAGAAGCTTTACTAATGATAGCAGATGCTATTGAGGGGCTTATTTCCTGTTACTTTCCAAATGAATCGAAAGATTTTCAAGTTTTTGTAAAAGAGTATAAAAAAGGGGTATTAGGGATTTCTACTTCGAATAATAGCTTAATGTTGGCGTTCTCGTTGAGAAGGCAAAGAGAAGCAAGTAAATCTACCGTTCGAGAAGTATCTGAGCGATTAGGTTCTAGCTCCCCAAATGCTTATGCGCGTTATGAAAAGGGAAAGACTCGAGTTTCGCTCGATCAATATGAACGTTTATTACAAGCTGTAAATCCTCGACAGGATTTTCATTTAAGAATCGTTTGAAATCAAGTGTAAGCCCTGTCTGTCTAGCCAACGTTTGCAGAGTGGTAAAAAGTGCTTTTCAAATCCCATTCCCAGATGAGAATCATCGATGATAAAGATATTTAACTTAGCTTTTTGAGTATCTAAAAGTTGAATATGAGCGTATCCAACAATTTCTGTTCCTTGATAAAAAACAAAGTGGATTTGATCTTTCGGGCCGAATGAAGGAGGATACGGGTCTGTGATGCCCAAGTGGGTAAGAAAATAATGTTGCCTAAAATTTTGGGCCGCCTCCCATTCATCGTGGTGGGTACAAAACCGTAGACACAGCTCTTTGAAGCCTGCTTTTTTTAGAGTCTTTTTAATAAATTGATCTTTGCCTAAATTGTATCCGCTGAATCTGCCTTGTCTTTGATGGGATGATGGCTGATCAATGAGATGTGATTTAAGATGGGCATATTCTTCAAAGGCATCTATATGACTGCGTAGATAATCTCTGAAGAGTAAATTGAGAATGATTTCTGGATTTTCTTCTTCATAAACATGAAGGTTGACACTGATATGAGGTTCTCTTTTTGAAAAGCCGCTATGAAAGGGGATGTTGTATTCTCCTTTGTAGAGGTACCCAATAGATTCTAAAGCAGAATTGATGGTTGAAGAATCTTTAACGACTGCAATAATGTCAATTTTTGGCTTAGCTGCCATTCCAGGAATGGATGTAGAACCTACATGATGCACTACAGTGCAGTTTTTTTTTAGCACTCTCTTTATTAGCTGGGCTTCTAATGCAAACATTTCGGGCCATTTTGGATCGTAGGGCACCACTTTCACAGGTTCCATCACTCCCTCATCACCAAGCAGGAAAAATTGCATCCAAATGCAGATTCTCCTTTTTTGAAAGCTCGTCGGCGGCTAAAAAATCTCTCGTCTGTATAGGTGTTACAGGAAACTTCCGATGAAATTGATTTAATATTGAGTTTAGCAAGACGTCCCTTGACATATTCTGGTAGATTAAATAGAAAATGATTAGCCTTTTGAGTCGTTTCGAAATAGATTTTGTTGTTCATGTCCTGCTCGAGAAATGCTTCATAAAATTCACTGGTGATTTCATAAGATTCTTGGTGAATACACGGACTAATTGCAGCGCTGATATGGGTGGGATCAGCGCCTAAAAGAACCATTTTTTCAATAGTAGATTCTATGACGCCATCTTTTGCTCCACGCCATCCGGCATGTGACAAACCAATAACGCGTGCGCGATCATCATAAAAAAGAAGCGTAGGACAATCTGCACTAGAAGATCCTAACAGGACATTGGGAAGTTTTGTCACCATCCCATCTGCAAGCTGCCTAATCCCATTAAAAGATGGTTTGTCTATAATGACAACTTGGTTGCTATGCATGTTTTGAACTGACACCAGTGCATTTAATTCATAGCCAAAGTGCGCAGCAACACGTCTTCGATTTTCTCTTACATGATTGGGATTATCGGGGCTTGCATACGTGCAGTTGAGTGAGGCGTAAATGCCTCGACTTACGCCTCCAGAGCGTGTAAAGAAACCGTGTTGTATTGAATGTATTTTTTTTAATGATGGATCTTCAAGTACTTCTAGCATATTTTTATCGTAGAGCCTTCTCTAAAATTGTTTTAGCATCGGTTTTTTCATCTCGATACTTTACAATAATCGGTGTTTGAAATGATAGATCGTGTTCTTCGGCGAATGTCCCTTTTATTTTTCTTGCTCCAGCAACGACGACTGCCTTAGCTGGAATTTGTAGTGGCCTTGTATCCGACGCAGAAATGATGCATTCATTGATTAAATCGTAGACGCGGCTTGATCGGGTCAACATGACTCCTGCTCCGATCACAGCTTGAGGTCCAACAGACGTGCCTTCGTAAACACCCGAATTCCCTCCGATAAATACTCCATCGTCAATGATGACGGGGAGTTCACCTACGGGTTCCAGCACGCCGCCGATTTGCACTCCTGCGGAGACATGCACTTTTTTGCCTATCTGTGCGCAGCTTCCGATCAACACATTGGAATCGATCATGCACCCTTCGTCGACAAATGCTCCTACGTTGATATAAGATGGTGGCATAATGGTAACAGATGGTGCAATATAGGCTCCACGTCTCACGGAAACACCACCTGGGACGACACGCACCTTTTCTGACGGGGTAAATTGACGAATGGGAAATGTATCTTTATCCACAAAAGGAAGCGACTCATCGCCCATGGAAATCAGTTGTCCTAACCGGAATCCCAGGAGGATGATTTTTTTTATCTCAACATTTACTTCCCAATTATCATGGATGTTTTTTTGCGCAATGCGGACCTCAGCGGATTCCAGAAGAGATAAAAATTGAGAAAACTCAATTTTGATTTGTTCGTACTCAGGTAAATTGAGAAGCTCTTGAGCAGAAAGATGTGCATACTGCAAAAGACGATCGATTAATGTGAGTGTTTGCATGTTAAATTCATTCCTAATTTGATATAGAGTTCAACAGCACGGTGTAAGTCATCTACTTGGATTTGTTCATTGATGGTATGGGCATCCAAAATGGAGCCCGGACCTAGCAAAAGCGGCTCTCCAATTTCTCTTAAATAAGGGACATCTGATCCAAAGGAAACGACATCTGTTTCCAATCCATCGACAACTTTTAAATATTGCGGATCTGAACATGAGGTGATGTTTAATGTGGTTTTTGGATCGATGTTGCTCTTGATTAATTTTACAATGGTTTCTGCATTCACCGTTGCGCGTATAAGTCCTTTTGCTGATGCTTGGTCTGCAATGACGTTTTGTGCTTTTCCTCCTTGGATCACCCCTATATTACAGGTTGTTTTTCCCAAGTCATCATTTGATGGCCAATCGAGATGTACTAGTCGATGAACATCCTGAATGAGTTGATGAACCGCGGAATGTCCCGCCTGTGGATAAGCGCTATGTGCGGCGATTCCTTGACATTGTAATTCAAAGGCAACCACTCCTTTCATCGCTCTTACGAGTTTAAGCTGAGTGGGTTCTCCATTAACGACATAGTCGGCTTTGATGCCAAATTGCGCGGCAGTTTTGGCTCCGGCGCTATTAGTCTCTTCCCCCACAACAAATAGCAATGCCACGGGAATATGTTGCTCTCTAAGATTTTCCGCAGCGGCTATCATGCAGGCTGCTATCCCTTTTGCATCGCACACACCGCGACCAAAAATTGATTGACCACCTTTAGATAGTTTAGGAGGGATATAATCGGGTACAGTGTCTACATGTGTTGTAAAAAGGATTAAATTGTCTTGACTGCCAGCAAAGGCCCATAAATTATCTCGACCATCTTCAGGTCCGACGTGTTGCCTTTTGGTTGTCCACTTCTTTTGATTTAAAAACGTTTCTAAGTAGTCTATAGTGGCTTTTTCCTTCCCCGTTGTTGCATCTATATGGCATAGGTCTAATGTGAGTTGGACTAATTGATCTTTATTCATTTTTATGTTCATATGAAGAAAAATAACACAAATAGGCTTATCTTTAAAACCCTGAATTTATTGTAAGATAGTGTGAAATTGTTTGTATGGTTGGAGCAATTTGGCTTTTTCGTATGCGTACTCTCTGAGAATTTTCATGGCTTTTGAATTGGTCATTTCTGAAATTCTATTGGCGGGTATCCGGTTTAGTAGCGATGAAATTTTAGCAGGCTCTGATGCATAGCATTCCGCATATTCTACGATTTGTTGATCTGAAATAAATTCAAACTGCTTTGATAATAGATCATTAAGTTGATGAGGCCTTAGGAATTTAATTTGTTCGGGAAGTAATGAATAGTGCAAATCCTCTCTACAATAGGGAACGAGCGCTGGTGTTAACCAAGGAACTTGGTCTTCTTCGATTAAGCTTACATAGGAAGACATTGGCGATTCTATAGATAATTGTTTTTGAGGTTCTTGTCTTATTTTTTTGTGAATCAACCATTCGAGACTTTTAATTTCTTCTTGGTTCATTTTTGGTATGAGTTTTCGAAGTCCTTCTTTTAACGCTGTTCGAACTTCTTTAGGGACAAATAATTCTTCTGAAAGGGCACAGAAGCGCCCTTGTCTAAAAGTTGGTGCCAACGGATCAATTTCTCCAGACTGGACGTAAAGTGCTGCAATTTTAGGGCTTAATAAACGAAGGTGGATTTCATCTAAACATGATTTTTGGACGGAGTCAGCATTGCTTAAGGGGTTGATTGTTCTTCTTTGTAAAGAGTGATTGAAATAGTCAAGGTTTTCTTCGGTTGGTTCGATATAAAAACCATTTTCATGAGCAATGTTGGCTCCTGCCTCTAATAGGGCAAGAATGCTTTCTTTATGCAAAAATTTATCTTCAGAACGAATTTGCTGGGTGATCAGAAATTGCAATGGAGTCGCCTGAACAAGCTCACCCTGGTCGTAGAAGGCAAAAACATCGTTAACTGTCTCTCTTACATTTTCAAAGGTCAATAAATAGCGGAGTGTGGATGCTTGGTATTCCTTTGGGGTATGGTTGAGCGTGAAAGATAGGGAATTTAAAGCGAGTTGATGAGATTGATTCGCTTGATCCACAAAAACATCAGTTGCAATTGCTTGGGTTAGATTTACCATGTGGGAGGGTGGAGTCCCTTTTTGAAGAGATGTGACTAAAGTTGAATACCCTTCCTGAGGAACCCTAATCACCACGGAACATTTGTCCGCAAAAACATTAATTAGAACGGAGCATTGATCTGAGATGCCTGTCGTCATAGAACCTCCTTATATGTAATTTTATTTTTAAATAAATAAAATTAACATGCAAGCTGAAAAATAAGGATTAGTCTTTGTGGGAGGAAGTTCACTCGGAGAGCAAAATCGCTTTCCCGAATTGAGATCTGCGATAAGCTGCATTTCATCAGCATTGTGGTTAAAATCAAAGATGACGAGATATTTCAGCTAAGATGAGCTGCACTTCTTTGATCTCTTGTTCTGATGTATTCCAAGATGCGATAAATCGAATCTCATTTTTATCTTGATCCCACACATGACAGAAGATTTTTTCCTGAATTAATGGGATCCAGGAGGCCGGTGCACTGAAAAAAATCTGATTTGTTTCGATCGGATAATTCAAAGTAAGATTCGGGATTGAAGCGATGATAGAAGCTATTTCTTGTCCTTTTTTATTTGCATGCACCGCAAGAGTTTTCCATAACTCATCTTTAAAGAATGGAATATATTGGACAGAGAGATAGCGCATTTTAGATTGCAGTAAAAGGGTTTGTTTTTGCAGATGGTCGCTTCCTGCCTCCAAATTTGGATTAAAAATGAGAAGGGCTTCTACTCCCATTAATCCATTTTTTGTTCCACCAAGAGATAGTAAGTCTAACTTGGATACACTGACAATTTCTTGCAAAGAGGTCTTTAGAGCCTCTACGGCATTATACAAACGACTTCCATCTATATGAAAAAGAAGGTTTTCTTCTCGGCATAATTTGGATAGGGATTTGAGTTCCTCAAGGCTATAGACAGTACCTACTTCAGTTGGTTGGCTAATTGATAAAACTCGAGGAGAAGTGGAATGTTTCCCAAATATACGCTCTTTTTTTAGTTTTTTTAGTATCGCTTCAGGCGTGATCTTTCCTTCTTGATGTGGGACTGTCAGCAGTTTGCAACCAACTAACGCCTCAGCAGCTCCAGTCTCTTGGTATTGTATGTGGGCGATATCGGTGCAAATAATTGATTCATGTCTACGACAAGCAAGCCTCAATCCAAAAATATTTGCTCCTGTTCCATTGGGGACTATGAAGACCTTGCATTGGGTCTTAAAGGCTTTTTGGATAAGCTGTTGTGCCTCTTCTGTCCAGGGGTCACCCCCATAGGAAGGAGCATATCCCTCATTGGCTTCAACGATAGCTTGCATGATTAATGGATGAGCTGGGGTCCAGTTTTCTCCAGCTAGGCAGATTTTTTTTTGAGACATAGCATTCCTAGTTGTTTTAAAACTCTAATAATAATGGAGAGTGGTCGGATACCTCATCTGTGAGCACTTTAAACTGTTTTATATCAATTTTGGGACATGTTAGAATGTAGTCTGCAAATGGCTGTTCTTTTCGTTTGGGGTAGTGACTGGAGCGTGTCGAAGGAATTTGATAGATTTCGACCATGTCCTTCATTCCTTTCTTGAGTATTTCTAAGCTTTTAGTTTCTGGTCTTAAATTGAAGTCACCACATAGTATTTTTGGTGTATGGAGACTATCCATGAAGTCTCGTATTTTTTGAGATTGAGCAATCCGTTCTGGCGTATCTGTTTTGCCCATTCCATTCCATAGGCCATGGACATTCATGATTGTGTATGGTTGGTTTTCGATCTCGCATTGAATCCACTGCAACTTTCTGGAATGGGTAGGACCATGTCCATTTGGAGCATCAGTAGGGTAGTCTGGGTTATGATGGATGGTGACCTCTCCCTCTTGTGCGACCTTGATTCCTTTTTTGACAAACATTCCAATTCCGTAGGCATTTCCTTGCATATTTCCAATGACAGGTCTAAAGAATGGTTGATGATTAGGAAGTAGATCGCTTAATTCGGAAAAAATGTTAAGGCTAACAGTTTTATCGTCAGTAGCGAATTTGTTTTGGGCCTTGTGATAGACTTCCTGAAGGCAAAAAATATCGATGTTTTGATGTTTGGCAATAAATTGTAGCAGAGGTTCTCGTACGTGTCCTCCCCAAATATTAAGCGTGATGAGTTTCATGGCTAAATATTATGATATTTTGGTCCCTTTTGTAAATAAAAAAGGCTAACTTTTGAGAATGATTTATTGAAATGTTTTGTTAAGGTCTAGTATAAGAACGATTGGAGGTGGAAAAGATGGATGTATCTAATAAAATGGCTTTAACATTAGAAGTTTATGACTTTAAGAGCTCAGAAGAAATTCAAGAAGGGGCGTTGTTGAGTCAATTAGTCCCATTTCAAGCTCAGAATCGGGCCGTGAACGTATTAATCCATGATGTTAAAAATGGGGCTGTGAGAAAAATATGGGCGATTCCACGTTCAGATCTTTTATCAGGTTTGGGAGCTGGTTTAGAGGCGTCTTTTCCTTGGGAATATTTTGATTATAAAGATTTTAAGTCGGTACGTTGTAGATCCAAATTATTTTATGGAATTCTATTGTCTCAACAAAGTCGAATCGCTCGGTTAGCTAATTCGCTATGGTCTGGGCTATCTCCTGATAATATTTCGAGGTTTGCCTGTGGGATTTTATCTCACTTTGAGAAAGTTCCAGCGAAAGTTCGCTGTGATTTTATGCAACAAGTTGAGCCTTTTCTTAAGCCTATTGAAAGTCCAGCTGCACTCATTTTTATGATTCGTATTTTTGTCGAAGCTAATTTAAATAAAAATGAGAGTTGTGTAGGCATTATACAAATGATTTCGAGTTTGTCGGATAAACAAAAAGAATTGGTTTTAAGGTCTGCTGATATCATGGTCGAATGCTTTCGTTTTTTTAAAGAGAGACCTAACTGTAATTTTTTTGAATGGAATTGGAGTCATACAGAAGAGATGATAAAGGGTTTTGTGGCAGGTTCTCTCTGTTCATCTAATCCAATGAAAATTAGCGACTATGCTAATTTAATATTAAAAAATGTTCGTAGAATTGACTCTTTACCCCAATACTTAAAGGTTATTGAATTAACTTCATTTTTTACCGGGGAAGACAATCATGTGAGTGTTATAGATCATGTTAAGTCTCTTCGTCGTCAAACCGGGGATTCGTGTGAAGAGTATTGCGACTCTTATCGCTTGCTTGCACAGATAGAACGTGGAAGGTATGAAAAGGCATTTTTGGCTGCAAAACCACTTTTCATACAAAATGAAACTAGATCTGATAGGGCTAGAAAAGTCTACGAGGCATCCTTAGCAATTTCCCTGGCTCCTCCAGCAGGATCTAGTTGCCTATTACTTTGAATTTTTAAGCTGAGCTAGACGGTTTAAAATTAATACAACTATATGATTCATTGAAGAAAAATCGCTTCCTAGAAATTCTTCTTTTGCTTGTATGTATGGACCCGCTGGAAGCTGCTCATAAAACAAAGAAATAGCTTTTTCAACATCTTGAAGACAGAGCTCCGGGTGACACTGAAAACCATAAGTTTTTGGAGAATAGCGGATAATTTGCCTAGGGCATCCTGCACTTGTAGCAAGAATGGTTGCCGTTTTGGTGATTCCTGGCATATACTTATGCCAGTGAGCAACGGTTAACGATTGAGGCAAGTCTTTTAGAATAGGATCGTTTTTACCTGCGAGCGTCAATTCGATCGGAAAAGCTCCAACTTCTTGATAGGGACTAAGTTCTGTTTCTTGACCATAAGATTCCCCTATGATTTGAGCTCCAAGACAGAATCCCAAGACTATTTTATTGCTGGCAATCGCTCTTTTGACGAAATCAATTTCGTCTAGAAGAAAAGTATATTGTTTTTTTTCTAATAAACATTGTGTTCCTCCTGTAAGAATTAACCAATCAAATTCATCAAGAGAAGGAAATGATTGACCTTGAAAAGGCCGACAGTAAGTAAGTGTATGCTGCTGATTTTTTATCCATGAGGCAATGTGAGGGCCTAAATCAAAATCGGAATGTGTAATGCATAGAATTTTAAGGTTAGCATTTACAGATGTAAGTGACATAATTCGATATTCCGGACCTTTAGAAAGACTTTTGAATAGATTTTGACACAAATTGTATACTTTTCGAGTGTAACATAAATCAAGAGGGTATACAATGTAAATCGTTTATGCCAAATTTTGGGCTTGGTTCAAATGAGGGTTACACTTTTTCTCCGTTTCCTCTCTGTGCTCCTCTGTGCCTCTGTGTTTTAAAAAAAGGTGAAACACAGAGGCACAGAGGAACACAGAGAGGGGACGAAGGAAATTGGTACCTGTTTTGGTATTGTTTTTGAATCATGCCAAATGTGATGTAAAATGTAAGGTAAGGTGTCATGCAGGCTGTTGAATATCCGTTTATAAAAATATTATCGGTCACTAAACCTAAACCCGATGGTTTAGATCAGTATTATCATGAGTTGACATCTTTAGGCGATCAGTTGTATGACATTCTCGATCAAGGAAAAAAATGGTCGAATGAATTGACCCTAGTTTTAAACAGTGGTGGGGGCGTAATTTTTCCCCATACTTTTTTTAGTAAATGCGGAGACCAGATAGGAGCGGTCATTCATGCTATTTTAGATAGCGGTGCGGATCAAGTGATCTTGCTTGGAACAGCTCATCCTTTTCCGCATTTAATACAGGCTCGTATCAAAGAATTTAATGGTGAAGATATTTCGCAAGAACCTTCCTGGGGAGTTTTAGATCCGAGCACAGAAAATGGCAATGCTCTCATTGGAAATGAATTTTCATTAAATCTTTTTAAATCTCTTTTGAAAACTGAAGTTGAACGCAGGGGAATCAAGGCTCCTCGGATAATTGAACGTTACCCTAGCCTAGTTAATGGGGATCCAGAAGCACTTCCTGGCATGCGAGATCTTCAGAAACTTGCCAAAAATGCCGTCATTGTTGGCACCGAAGACTATTGTCATCATGGTATCGCCTATGCTCTTCCTAAAAATGTGACAATCCCTATAGCAGAACAAGCGTTATCATTTGCTCGTAGTCAGATTGAACAAGGATATTCTCTTTTGCAGCAAAATAAATATGCTGAATTTTATAAGCACGGAATGCATTTGAATGCGATCGGAGATCCCACTGATGTTAGCGTGACGATGCATTATCTAGTTGGTAGTGGTGCAAAACCCAAGATCGTGGATTTGAAATTAGTCGATGTTTCCAATCTGTTTGAAGGCGATCCATCCCCAAGTTGGGTTGCGGCGACACTTGCGAAGATTACAAAAAAATAACTGTTGGTGTTGTTGTGAAAAATATTTGTGTATTCATCGTATTGATTATCGTCTCTTTGTCTCGCCTCGAAGCCTCTCTTCATTCTATTAAAGCCATCATTTTTGATTGCGATGGGACTTTAGTTGATACAGAAAGGATCTTATGTGAAGCGTGGATATCTGCATTTCAAAAGCAAGGGTATGATCTAACGGAAAAAGAATATTGGGATTTTTTACACCAAAATAACATTGCAGGTTTTCCAACCGCTGATCGTATTATAGCAAAGTGGGGATCTGAAATTTTGAATAAAGAATGCCAAAATGAACTTCTAAAGGATTCTAAGGCCTATAGTAGACACATAAGAACAACACAGGGATTTCCACCAATTGAACCAACACTGCTTTTTTTACATGAATTGGCAGGTATGAAAGAAGAATTAGGGGTAAAAATTGGATTAGCCTCAGGAAATAACAAGGAAAATATTTTATTTTTCTTAAAAGCCTTTGGGATAGAAGATTATTTTGATGTGATTGTTTCTGGATACGACGATTTATCTCATTATCAGGATAAAGAAGGCACCAATAAGCCAAAACCCTATGTTTATCAAGAGGCAGCCAGACTGCTTGGTGTTTTAACTTCCGAATGCGCGGCTATCGAAGATAGCATCACAGGAGTCACTTCAGCAGTTGATGCTGGATGCATTACCATTGCAGTTCCAAATCTAGCAACTAGAGAACATGATTTATCTCGTGCACATTTGAAAATAGAATCTTTCTCAGGAATAGGCGTTGAGCTTTTTTTTAAGTTGGTTGAAGATATACAAAATCATACTGAAGCAAACATGAAAGATTTACGATTTGATTTGGTTCTTTTATAATGGGAGGCTAATCTGTGCTAGAAATCAAAGAACAAATATTAACATCTGATTTGAAAAATTGGGTAGAGGAAGGATTTGGCCATCACGCTATTGAAATGATCGGCTATAATGAAAAGATTGAACCTGTTGCTTTCGTCGCTACGGATAATCAACGAGTTGTTGGTATGTTTGTAGGAGAACTTTTCTGGGGTGCTTTGCATGTAAAATCAGTTTTTATTGATGCAGCCTACAGAGGAAACGGTTTAGGCACTCGTTTGATGGAACGAGTCATTGAATATGGACGTGCAAATAAATGCTCTTTTGCTTTTGTTGAAACGATGAGTTTTCAGGCGCTTGGATTTTATCAAAAAATGGGATTTCAGCTCGAATTGACCCGTTCAGGGTATAAACATGGAACTTCTTTTCATTACTTACGCAAGGATTTGTAGAGGAAATAATTTTATGAATGCACGCACTAAGAAATTTTTTTCCTACTACAAACCCTATCTGGGGCTTTTTTATGCAGACATGGGGTGTGCATGTGCGGCATCGGCAATCACGTTGGCGCTTCCTCTATGCATCAGATACATCACCAAAAATCTATTAGCAGTCGATGATCCTGAATCTCTCAGCCAAATCTACATGATGGGAGCGTTGATGCTAGCGCTGATAGCTCTTTACACAGCATGTCACGCCTTTATTGACTATCAAGGGCATATGATGGGAGCTCGTATGGAAGCTGATATGCGCAGCGAACTATTTGATCATTACCAAAAATTATCATTCAGCTTTTATGACGAACAACGAACAGGTCAGTTAATGACTCGGATTTCAAACGATTCATTTGATCTTTCTGAACTCTATCACCACGGTCCTGAAGATATCGTCATCTCATCATTAAATTTTATAGGTGCATGCATCATCTTAATGAATATCAATGTTCAGCTCACCCTGATTGTACTTCTCTTTATGCCGCTTATGGGCGCCTATGGGTTTTATTTTAGTCGTAAAATGAGAAGTGCATTGAGAAAAAGTAAAGACAGAATTGGCGATATCAACGCGCAGATCGAAGATACTCTTGCAGGCATCAGAGTAGTGAAATCATTCACTAACGAAGAAATTGAAAAAAAGAAGTTTGCTTATGAAAATGATCGTTTTGTCGATAGCAGAAAAGCAGGATATAAAAGTGAGACCTATTTTTATGATGGCTTGATCACACTCACACAACTGATGACTGTTGCTGTGGTCATCTTTGGTGCTGTGAGGATTGTTAAAACTTCTTTAGATGTCGTCGATTTACTCACATTTTTACTTTATATCGGCATCTTAATTGAACCCATACAGAGGCTTGGTAACTTTATTAGACTATATCAAGAGGGTATTACCGGTTTTGAGCGGTTTATGGAGGCACTAGAAGTAGAACCTGATATACAAGATGCACCAAATGCAATCGAGCTCACGCATGTTCAAGGAAATATAGAATTTAAAAATGTCAGTTTTAGGTATAAAGAAGGCTATGACCATGTGTTGAAAAATGTTTTTCTAAATATACAAGCAGGGGAATATGTCGCTTTAGTAGGGGCTTCAGGAGTTGGAAAAACAACTTTATGCTCTTTGATTCCCCGATTCTATGAAGTCAATAAAGGGGAAATATTGCTCGACAGTAAGAATATTAGAGACATTAGCTTGCGTTCATTAAGGAGGAATATAGGCATTGTCCAGCAGGATGTCTATCTGTTTGCTGGGACTGTTTCAGACAATATTCGCTATGGTAAACTGAATGCTAGTGAAGAGGAAATTATCGCAGCAGCGACAAAGGCGAATGCCCACGATTTCATCATGGCACTACCAAATGGATACGCCACAGATATCGGACAACGTGGTGTCAAATTATCGGGCGGACAAAAGCAAAGGCTAAGTATAGCGCGTGTATTTTTGAAAGATCCATCTATTATTATCTTTGATGAAGCGACGAGTGCCCTTGACAATGAAAGTGAAAAAGCAGTGCAGGATGCATTGGAAAAGTTAACCCATAATCGTACAACCATCGTGATCGCTCATCGTTTATCAACGGTTAGAAATGCACAAAGAATTGTCGTATTGACAGACAATGGAATTGAAGAACAAGGCACACATGAGGAATTGATCGCATTGAATGGTTTCTATTCAAATTTTTTTAAGATGCAATTGCATTTTTAATAGACTTCTTTCGAAACTGTAATCCCGTGCCTCTGCCTGTGCCTGTGCCTCTGCCCACCCTTCCCCGATTAAACTTCCAGAAGTTACAATTGTTGGATGAGCGAAAATATGTCAAGGGTCGAGAACTGATGGTACGAATAGTATCGATTCTGGTCAAAATGGCTCAGCAGAAAAATTAATCGGGAAAGGGCGGGCAGAGGCACAGGCAGAGGAACGGGATTGCAGTTTCGAAAGAGGTCTATTATGGGCCGCCTCCACCGCAACCGTAGGGATAGTAACAGGATCTTTGTAAATGCCCGGCTAATAATTTTGCTGGTGAGGTATCATTGAGACGAAAAAAAAGATAGTATAGCTGACCGTCGGGCATTTTATTTATGGATGAAAGAGCTGCGAGTGCACCTGAAATGGGAGCATTCCTAAGAATATGATTGACTTCGTGATCAAATTCGTTTCGTTGAAGGTTGCATCCATAGGTTGAATTTAAGCTAGCAAAACGTCTCCATAGTTTTTCTTTAGCATGATTTAGACGTAATTCATTGAAACTCTCAATGATTTTTTCGACGGGCGAAAACGAAATGGAACGTGCTTGTTCAACTTGTTTTAAATGAGGAGGAAGGGAATAAGATAGTAAATGCCTTGGAGTTGTTGTACGGGATGTCTGTTTTGGGAAATGCAACCCTCTGGTGATATGAAATGTTTTTGGGACTGAAGGTAAAGCTCCTCGTAAATTTAGCATATGTGTCTCCTATTAATGTGTGGATTTTAAATAATCGTCCGATCCTGTAATCCAATCGTTTCTTTCGGAAATAAGAGAAGAAAAAAAGACGGACACGAACAATAAATATATTATTTGGCAAATAAAATGTATTCTCTTTATCTGGTGCATTTTGGCTTAGACTCTACTTTTTTACAATAATTATCATGTTTCTTGTGAAGTTGGCAATAAAAAACTAACAATTCTTTCTTTAACATCCTACCTATCTTGCTTATCCTGTTATTTTTATACTTCAGCGGGAACTGCTGCGGGATCATTGACTATTATATTAAATTTCTAAATATTTTTGTTTCTATTAAACTTGGTTATAAGGTACAATTTCCGCTTAAAGTATATCAACTATTCGTGATAGGTCTAAATATGAATTTTCGTGGATTATTTAAAATTGTTTTTTGTTTAATACTATTGCACACATCTCTTTTTGCTTGGTGGGATGCTGGACATATGGTTGTGGTAAAGATTGCAGAAAAAGACCTGCACGAGAATGTTAGGAAACAAGTTAACGAGTTGATTGGTCTATTTGATTGCCCCGATAGTGCCACATTTGTTGAAGCGGCATGTTGGTTAGATGATATTCGAAACAGAGGACTGGGAATGGTGACAACCTGGCACGGATATGCAGGTCCCTATTCTCCTGATGGTTTTCTTTCATCAGAAGAAATAGCCGCAATATCTTTGAAATATCGAGGAAATGATGGAGTCGCCGCCATTCAAAAGGGAATTGAGACACTCTCTAACCCCAAAGCTGGCAATTGGGAAAAGGCGTTTGTATTGAGAGTGCTTCTTCATGTCGTTGCCGATATTCACTGCCCCATGCATTGCATCCAACTATATTCAGAAAAATTTCCTGAAGGAGATAAGGGGGGAAATAAATTTGAACTTAGTGGACCTCTGGAGTTAACTAAAAAAAATCTACATGGCTTATGGGACTCTATTCTTTTAGTCGATAACATAGGTATAAACAATCGTCCAATCAATAAAAACACAGCAAAATTTATTGAGAATCTATCCAATACAATTACGATGGCATATCCTAAAGAACAGTTTTGTGATCAATTTTTTGAATCCACAGCTAAAGAATGGGCTCAAGAAAGTTTTGAGGCTGGAATAGAGGCATATCGCGACATAGAACCCCATACGGAACCCTCGCAAGAATATCTTGAGAAGGGACGCTTAATTGCGTTTGAAAGATTAGCATTAGCAGGTTACCGTCTTGCCAACATCCTCAATCATGCATTTGATCCAAAATAATATCAAAGGAGTTTTCATTGGGACGTCCATTTCGTCAATTTCATATCTTGACTATTATGCAAGAATACGAAAAGCAGACGCTGCCACTCGATTTTTTTGTGGGTAATTATTTTCGTGGAAATAAAGCAATAGGATCTAAAGACAGAAATTACATCGCTGAAACCGTCTATGCATTGGTGAGATGGCGAGGACTTCTAGATTTTACCTGCACTGATGGATGTGATTGGGGGAATCGATTAGATATCTTTTTAAGTCCTGAATTTTCCTCATTAAAGCATCGAAAAGACATTCCTGCCCATGTACGGGTGAGTTTTCCGAAAGCGCTTTTTGACCAGATTGTAGCAAGCCATGGAGAGCCAAAAGCCATTGAAATCTGTACCATTAGCAATGGAGCAGCACCCACTACCGTCCGTGTAAACGCCATGAAAACAACGCGAGAAGAGATGCTTGTAAAATGGAAAGAAGAATATGGCGTTATTCTTTGCCAACAAGCTCCTTATGGAATTGTTTTTCCAAAAAGAATTAATTTTTCTGTAATGCCCGAATTTAGATCGGGGTTATTTGAAATTCAAGATGAGGGGAGTCAGCTCATTGCTCAGCTTGTTGGGGTGCAACCGGGAGAAAAAGTGATGGATTTTTGTGCTGGCGCAGGAGGAAAAACGCTGGCTTTTGCTCCCCAGATGAAAAATACGGGGCAAATCTATCTTCACGACGTTCGCCAAAAAGCATTAGATGACTCTCGAAAAAGACTCCGTCGAGCAGGAATCCAAAATGCACAAATTGTTTGTTCTGAAGAAAATAAATTGAAAAAACTGACAAAAGCAATGGACTGGGTGCTTGTCGATGCTCCATGTACAGGTACGGGGACAATGCGACGGAATCCAGATATGAAATGGAAGTTTGACGATGCGATGTTAAAACGTCTTGTGGGGCAGCAACGAACTATTTTTGAAAAGGGATTAAGCTTTTTAAAACCTTCAGGATACATTGTTTATGCGACATGTAGCCTGCTTAAGGAAGAAAACCAGGAGCAAGTCGCTCATTTTATTAAAACTTATGGTTTAGAGTTAGTTGGAGATCCATTTGAGTCGTTGCCTATATTTAATGGAATGGATGGTTTTTTTGGTGCGGTACTGAAAAAATAAAATAAATTCTATTTATATTTTCATGTTTTGTATGCTTTCTTTATAGTATTCTTTTTCTTGACAATATCTTTGTTATTGAATATGATGGCAGTTTGATTTTTTGATATATACCGAAACACTTTATTGGGGGAATTATGGCGTTTGGAACTATGCCGGTAACTGGTACTATTCAGTTACCAAACACTTCGTCTTGGTATCAGGACTTTGGTGATGGATTATCGAATACACTTCATGGAATATCGAATAAGCTTCAACAAGTTATTGGTGGAGTAAATAATGCCGTAGTCTTTTTGTTTAGTTCAATAAAATTTATCAATAATGATGTTAATAAATTTGAACAATGTTGCACTAAGCTGGGGAGTTATGTCATCGTAATGATTGAACAATTATCAAACGCCCCTAATTATTTTTCAAAATTGAAACGAGTTTTGGGAGCAACAGCTGATAACTTGAACTTGGTTATGTTGATAGGTAGCATTGATTACTTCTTCAACGCAAGATTCCAAGGTCAAGATAAATTAACGATCGCGGCGATGACGACCCTTGCCGTTGTGAATGTCGGTGGTGCACTCATGTGGTTGCAACAAATGGGCTTCTGTACATTAAGTACGATTGCAGCAGCTATTGGTGAAGTGCGTGTCTTTAGTTTTGTTCCTGCTATCGTCTCTAACATCCCATTTCTTTCAAATTACACCTCTTTGCAGGCTTTCGCTGTGCGTTTGGGTGAAGCACGTATTTTTAGTTGTATTACTAGCATTTCAATTGGTACTTTTGTCTCAAAAACTCTGATGCTTTGTTACGGATTCCTGGCTGTAGAGGCATTTACACGACTGTTTACTCAGGGAGAGACAACAGTATATAAAACGGCTGCAGGATTGGATGCAATTCATTATGTTGCTGAAGTCGTCTTTGGAGGGTTGGTGTTGTCATCTGCAGTCGGTACGATCGGTCTCGGTATCACAGGGGGTGGATGCCTTTTCTTGACTCTCACTGCTTTTATTTACAATATCACACACAGTGAAGAGTTAAAGAGGGCGCCAACAAAAGAACCGAATCCAAAAGCAGTTGAAGAATTGATTAATATAGGAGCTGTATGAGTAGTGAAAATAATATGGTAGTAAGAACTGGTCCTGGTTACGTCGTTGAAAGAGCAGCTGCTATTCAAGAAGATATACCTGTCTTTTTAAAAGGCGCTAAAATGGCGAATAAGATCATCGTACTCGCTAGCGAATGTCTTAGCAACTTGGCGCTATGCTGGCTGAATATTGCAGACTCATTACGATACGCGATCGAAGTCATTGAAACTGTCGGTTTCTTTAATTTGGTAGCGGAATTCATTATCCCTACTGATGGAAGATACTTTTTCACAGATCCAGCGAACTCAGCTCAAAAGGTCTGGGAAAAAGTCCTCTTGTTCGTCCACAGCTCGTTTAAGTTAATTCGTGCGATCTCTGTTTACGCCGTAATTCCAATGGCATTTATGGCAAAACTTGCGATCGGCCAATTGACTTATTTCAAGATTGCTTTAGATGGATCCTACGCGGCAAGCTCTTTTGCAGGGGTTTTGGAAGCAATACGCAAATTGGGATGCTGTTCAGAGAAAACACAGGAAGCTGAAGAGAAAATCCAAAAATGGAAGTTTCGCCCTCTTGAAATTGCTGCGATCCGTCGTGGACGCCAAGAAACTCTAGATGCTGTGAGCTCTCGCTATGTGGATGCTATTGCTGCTAAGACCGCCTCTGTAGAGAAAAATGCATTGGCGATTGCAGACTTAAAAGAACAGATGAAGGCCGATCATGGATCTGAAGAAATGCTGGCAGCTTATATGGCTAAAAACAAACTCATTCAAAACCTAGAAGCTAAGAATGAGGAAGCTAATGCCAAGATTGCCGTTCTGCAAGGTCGTTTAGAGAAGATTGCAGCAAAACAATTTGCTTCCCTTGCCGACGAGCTTGAGAAATCTAAGGATGCAGAAGCTATTGACGTAAAAATAAGAGAATGGGAAAAGGTCATTGAGAAATCTCACAACGATCGCGTAAGTTCATGGTTAAAAATCGCTACTGCTTCAACGAAGATTGCTGTGATCTCTCTCGCCTTAACATTAACAGCGATTAACTACTGGACATGGCCGTTTACACTTACTCTAGCAGCTGGTGGAGCTTTTGCCGACACGGTTGGTTTTATTAAGATCTACTGGGATCATCCTGTTAAAAAAACCGCTGTCGCTGTTTGATAGGTGGATTCTCAGTCTCTAAAAGTCCATGAGTGGCTTGCAGTTCTTGTTCTCATTACAGTCATTGTCGCACTTGCGGCAATGACTTCATTCCCTAAAAAACCAACATCCTTAAGTTCTTTTAATTGCGAAGTTGGCGGACGATGCTTTGAAATCGTTGTTAGCGGCAGCGTGAAATATCCCGGCATTTATCATTTTTCTTCGCCCATAGTCATGCGTGACCTGCTTGAAATAGCCCAAACAACCCCTGAAGCTGATTTAAGGCGTTATCGCATGGATCTCTCTATCACAAAAGGTAAAAACGTAGATGTGCCTGCTTTGATGATGATGACTGTTTACGTTAAGGGTGCTGTGAAGAATCCAGGAAGTATTGAAATACCTTCTGGATCTTCTGTAGCCGATTTAATTCCGTTTCTTGTCTTTGATGAAGATGCCAATATCAAAAGTCTTCAAAAAAAGAGAAAACTCAAAGAAGGGGAAGTGATCGATGTGCCGCGGTCTAAAAAATAAAGGACAAACGACGTTTTGGTGATCACTTAAGATCGGTTGTCCTTATAGTTTTTGGATGTGATTAAAAGTTGTACGCTGCAATTTTTCGTGCGCCCGCTGCCGGGGCGCGTTTATTTACCATGTTTTCCCCGCTTTCCGCTCGCTGCGCTCGCTTCAAACGGGGCTAATCACATCCCTCCCTACCGGGAGGCTCAAGTTTTGCCCTTTTGAACCTCCCGGCAGGGAGGGATGTGATTAGCCCCGTTTGAAGCGAGCGCAGCGAGCGGAAAGCGGGGTAATAGCGACATAATAGATGCGCCCCGGTAGCGGGCGCAGGAAAGATCATTAGCGTGCTTTCAATTACACCCATAGTCTTTTTGCGATCTGTTTATAATTCAGCTTGCTTGTATGCTGCAGTTAGCATTTTAAACGCGAGTTCACCTGATTGTAATTTTAATTTATCCGGGTGAATACGTAAAGCAGTTTTCTTATAGGCAGTTTTCAGTTCTGTATCTGATGCATTTTTATCGAGTTCTAACAATCGACGCAGGACATCTCTAGCTGTTGATTTGGAAACATCAGTTGTAATTAAGTCTTCGTACTGAAGATAACTCTGCTTCAAAATCCTGCGGATAATATTTGCTTCATCAGAAGTGTTGTTTTTTAAGTCGCTAGGTTCAGACCACGTTTTTGGTGCTGTTGTATAAGAAGTGTGATTGGGATTGCTTCGGGTGTTAGAGGACGAGGTATTGGAAGACGAAGAGCTATTTTGGAAAAAATGCGGATATTTGCTTCTAACTTTAGCTCTTACTGTTTCATTAAATGCAGCATCGGATCCAACAGAATTCCAAATTTTGTGGATTGTGTGTGTTGTGGACAATTCTATCGCCAATAGTATTACATCTAGATCGTTTCTTGCGCTATAGCCTAGCTCTTCAATCAGAGTTGGGTCTATTTTGATAAGGGCTAAAGCTACTTTCTTGCTGTTTTTTGCATTAGAGTGGGCTGCGTTGATTACTTCTTCAGCTTGCAAAGAAGATCTGCATGCGTTAAGAGCCGCAGCGACAATGTCTGGATCGTTTCTTACGCCATAGCTTAGCTTTTCAATCAGAGTTGGATCTATTTTGATAGCGGCCAAAGCTACTTTTTCATAGTTTTTTGCATTAGGGCAGGCTGCATCGATTACTTCTTCAGCTTGCAAAGAAGATCTGCATGCGTTAAGAGCCGCAGCGACAATGTCTGGATCGTTTCTTACGCCATAGCTTAGCTTTTCAATCAGAGTTGGATCTATTTTGATAGCGGCCAAAGCTACTTTTTCATAGTTTTTTGCATTAGGGCAGGCTGCATCGATTACTTCTTCAGCTTGCAAAGAAGATCTGCATGCGTTAAGAGCCGCAGCGACAATGTCTGGATCGTTTCTTACGCCATAGCTTAGCTTTTCAATCAGAGTTGGATCTATTTTGATAGCGGCCAAAGCTACTTTTTCATAGTTTTTTGCATTAGGGCAGGCTGCATCGATTACTTCTTCAGCTTGCCAAGCGCTTGTGCAGCCACTAAGAGCAGCGACCACAACATCTGGATCATTTCTTAGGTTGTAACTCAGATTAGAAAAGCTATTTGGGTTCTTCCTTACCTCATCTATTACAGATTGTTTGCTAGACGGCTGAGTTTTCGTGTAGGAGGTTTGAGGTTTAAAGTTGTTTTTATTATTAGATGGCGAGTCTGTCTGATCAAAAATAATTTCCTCGGCTAATCCATTAACTGTTTTGGTCGTTTCGGGCCAAATAGCTTCAGATAGAGCGGCAATTGTACGTCCAAACCAACTTTCCGTCGTCTCTTCTTCGCAGACTACTCCAAGAGGAGGAAGTATGCCCTCATTGCTTGCACGAAAATTTTTGTCTGCGACATTTGAATATGAATTTCTTTCAAAATTAAGGCTCATTCGATTACCTATAGTTAACGATAATTTTAAATTATTTAAGCAAATTAGGATTCTATCATATTATTAATTAAAGATCTATTTGATTTTATCGGTATGGATCGCGCTTGCTAATTATGTTTGAAAATTTATCTATTACTACGCGAAGCGTTTGGTGCGAAAGTTCTCTTTCGCTTTATCTCGGGCAACAAAGCGAAAGGGGGCTTTCGCACTTCCAAACGCTTCGCGTAACAACAAAGAAATGTTGAACGTTCATTTTATTTATGCCTTCTTGGTGTCTCTATGAAGGCAAAATCATAAAAAATGAAAGAATGTGCAGAAAATGTGTTGTGTGAAAATAACCGCTTCTGATAATCTCGCTATTTCATGCTAATCGAATCGTGATTTTGATGGCATAGTTCCCTTGTTTGCACTGTAAAGAACGCATTGCGTGCGTACCTTTACACTTGTTGAATGAGGAATAAGTTCTTTGGTAAAACCAAGAATTTTAAAGTGTTTAATTACTGACTTTAAGGAATAAGCATATGGCGCTTAAGCTAATGGGAAAAAAGCGGGGAATGACTCAGCTTTTTGATGACAAAGGTAATGTCGTGGTCTGCACGGTTATCGAAGTAGAGCCCAATGTGGTGACGCAAGTCAAAACGAAAGAGATTGATGGATACAATGCAATCCAGTTGGGTTTTGAAAAAGTTGTTGTTAAAGATCCACGCACAATTGAGAGAAGAAGAAGTAAGGCGATTCGTGGTCACTTTGCAAAAGCTGGTGCAGCCCTTGCTCGCCATCTTTCAGAATCGAGAATGGAAACTACTGAAGGGTATACACCTGGACAAGAAATCTCCATTGCCGAATTTGCTGATGTTGCTTATGTCGATGCATGTGCAATGTCCAAAGGTAAAGGGTATCAAGGGGTGATAAAGTTGCATAACTTTGCTGGAGGTCCAGCTGCTCACGGTTCTAGCTTCCACCGCCATGCGGGTTCGACAGGGATGCGTAGTACACCGGGTCGTTGCTTACCAAATGGTCCGCGCGCAAGTCATATGGGTCATGAGAGAATCACTGTGCAGAATATTAAAGTTCATTCTGTTATTCCAGAAGAAAATGTGATCCTTCTCGCTGGACAAGTGCCAGGTCCTCGTAATGGGTTGGTTTATCTCTCCCCAGCAACGAAAAAAGCAGTTGCGAAAAAGAAAAAGTAGTTGTGACTACTTCAAAGAAATAATTACCGGAAGATGGAGTTTACATTGTGGCTACTCTGAAGAAATATAGTTTGGAAGGCAAAGAACTTGGACAAGTTCAAGTTGATGAAGCATTTGCTAATGCCGAAGCTAATGGGCAGATGATTAAAGATTACATCGTCGCCTTAAGAGAAAATGCTAGACAGTGGTCGGCAAATACAAAAGGACGCTCTGAAGTCAATCACTCAACGCAGAAACCTCACCCTCAAAAAGGTGGAGGGCGTTCGCGTCAAGGTCGATTGTCATCCCCTCAATATAAAGGTGGCGGCCGCGTATTTTCTCCAAAACCAAAATTCGATCAGCATGTGCGCATCAACAAAAAAGAGCGTCAAGCGGCGATTCGATTTTTACTTGGTGAAAAAATCAGAGAGAATAAAGTTCGCGTGATCGAAACGACATCTCTTGATGCACCGAGAACAAAAACAGTTGCTAACTTTGTTAAAGCTTGTGGCGTCAAAGGAAGAGTGTTGTTTTTAGGTGAAGGTAGCTATACAGAAGTTAGCGTCAATGATACTAAAAAAAGCGTGAGCGTACATTGCGATCAACATCGCAACTTTGTTAAGAGTGTACGCAATATCCCCAAAACAGAATTTTCTCTAGCGAAAAACATCAACGGCTATCATATTATGATCGCACATGAAATAGTCGTGACAGAGTCTGCTTTGCATGAACTTAGCCAATGGCTCTGCTAGAAGGATTAGAAGGATAAACTATGAAAAGAGACCCTTACCAAATTATCAAACACCGCCATGTGACAGAAAAGACACAGGTGCTTGAAGGACTAAAAACTGCGACATCTAATGTTTGCCTCTCACGTTGTGGGACTCCTAAGTATGTCTTTATCGTCGATCCATTGGCAAACAAACAAGAGATCGCTTGGGCTATAGAAGAAATCTATAGCGAAAGAAAAATTAGAGTCGTTGGCGTTAACACAATTAACGTCAAACCAAAAGAACGTCGTGTCCGCGGTCGCCGTGGAATGACAAAATCATTTAAGAAAGCTATCGTTTCTTTAAGAAATGACGATAGTTTAGATGCGCTTTAATCGTACAATAAGGGTTGAAAGCAAATGTTAAAGAAATATCGTCCAGTCACTCCAGGTACACGACAGCTCGTGTTGCCAATGAACGAGACTCTGACTCGTGCTAACGAAGGGGGGCGTGCCACTGTAAAACCGACAAAGTCACTGTTGTTACCAAAAAAACGTACAAATGGTAGAAACAACAACGGTCATATCACTTGTCGTCATAAAGGTGGAGGCCATAAACGCCATTATCGTATCATCGATTTTAAACGCGATAAGGAAAATATCCCAGCTCGAGTAGCCTCAATTGAATATGATCCAAATCGCTCTGCTTACATTGCACTGCTTAATTATGCTGATGGGGAAAAACGGTATATCCTCGCTCCTCATGGGTTAAAACAGGGTGATGTCGTTCAGACCAGCGATGAGCCTCCTTTCCACGTCGGTTGCTGCATGAAATTAAAATTTATGCCGCTTGGTGCGACGATCTGCAATATCGAGATGATAGCAGGAAAAGGGGGAAAACTCGTACGTTCTGCTGGATTGTCTGCACAGTTGATGGCACGTAGTGGCGGTTACGCAACTCTCCGTATGCCTTCAGGTGAAATTCGTTCTATCAATGAAAATTGCCGTGCAACTTTCGGTGCTGTATCGAATTCAGAACATAACTTGCGCTCTGAAGGAAAAGCCGGACGTAAACGCTGGATGGGTATCCGTCCTACAGTTCGTGGTACTGCGATGAATCCGGTCGATCACCCTCACGGTGGTGGCGAAGGTAAGCATAAAGGGAACATCCCTCAAACACCTTGGGCTCAGTTCACTCGTGGACTCCGAACTAGATCGCTCAAAAAGTCCAATAAATTTATTGTCAAAGATCGAAGGAAGAAGTAGGTTTTATGGGTAGATCACTAAAAAAAGGCCCTTTTGTTGATCATCATCTTCAGAAAAAAGTCGATGATCAAAATAAGCAGTCAACAAAAAAACCAATTAAGACTTGGTCTAGACGGTCGATGATTATTCCCGAAATGATCGGGCATACATTCGAGGTGCACAATGGGCATAAATTTCTTACAGTTTTTGTCACTGATAATATGGTGGGACATCGACTAGGGGAATTTTCACCTACGCGCACATTTAAAGGCCATCCAATTAAAAAAGCGACAGCCTAGGAGACTAACTAATGGAAACAGCAATTGCAATTAGTAAACATGTGAGAATAAGTCCTCGTAAGGCTAGGCTTGCAGCAGGTTTGATCCGCGGACTTGGCGTTCCTCAGGCAACATCTCAGCTGATGTTCTGCGGTCTTAAAGGTGGACGTCTTCTCAAAAAGACTCTTGATAGCGCCGTCGCTAATGCTGAAACACAGCTTGGAAGCCGCCGTGAAAACTTAGTAGTCAAAGAAGTGCGTGTTGATCAAGGGGTTGTATTAAAACGTGCAAAACCAAAAAATCGTGGTGGTCGTCATGCTATTTTGAAAAGAACGAGCCATTTCACTGTTATTGTTAGCACAGGTAAGGAGTAATTCATGGGACAAAAAGTAAATCCAACCAGCTTCCGACTTGTTTGTAACAAGAACTGGCGCTCAAAATGGTATGCAAATAAGAAAGAATTTGCTAAACTGCTCATTGAAGATTTTAAATTACGTGCCTTTTTGATGAAAAAGCCTGCATGTCAAGGGACGTCGCAAATTAAAATCCGCCGTATGAGCGAAAAAATAGAGTTGACAATCTGCACAGCAAGACCTGGTTTGGTCATTGGAAAGAAAGGTTCAGAGATCGACATCATTAAAGGTGAACTCTCAAAAATGACCGGCAAAGAAGTTTGGGTTGAAATTGAAGAAATTAAACGCCCAGATCTCGATGCTAAAATTGTGGCAGAAGGAATCGCTAAGCAACTAGAGCGCCGTATTCCTTTTAGACGTGCGATGAAAAAGGGAATGCAGTCTGCGATGGAAGCAGGTGCAATCGGAATTAAAGTGCAGTGTTCAGGACGTCTTGGTGGAGCTGAAATCGCTCGTACCGAATGGTATAAAGAAGGCAGTACGCCGTTGCATACGCTTCGTGCTGACATCGATTATGGTACTGGACGTGCAGAAACGACATATGGAAGTATTGGAGTAAAAGTGTGGATCTATCGTGGCGATGACGCACTTGCTAAGAAGGAGAGTGCATAAGCTATGGCTTTAATCCCAAAAAGAACTAAATTTCGCAAGAGGATGAAGGGTCAATTCCGTGGATTGACCAAAGGTGCTCAGTTTGTACATTTCGGTGAGTTTGGAATGCAGGTGCTAGAGCGTGGTTGGATCACCAACCAACAGATCGAAGCTTGTCGTGTGGCGATTAACCGCTACTTCCAACGTCGTGGTAAAGTGTGGATTCGCATTTTCCCAGATAAACCTGTGACAAAGAAACCAGCTGAAGTGCGTATGGGTAAAGGAAAAGGGGCCGTCGATCATTGGGTCGCCGTTGTCCGCCCAGGTCGAGTCTTGTTTGAAGTGGCAAACGTCCCAAGAGAAATGGCTCAAAACGCCCTAAGGCGTGCAGCTGCAAAATTGGGATTAAAAACCCGCTTTGTTGAACGTGTAGAACAAGTTTAAGGAAGATCAATGACAAAAGCAAGTCAACTAAGAGATATGGCGGTCGATGAGTTAGTTAATGCCGTCGATGAAATCAATAAAGAGTTGTATACTCTTGTGAATGAAGTGAAGCGGCTTAAGAAAAATGAGAAGCCCCATTTAATTCCATTAAAGAAAAAAGAGAAAGCTCGTTTGCTGACGGTCTTACATGAAAAGCAATTGGGTATTTCTAAACCGGCGAGAGGTAACTAATGGAACAAGAAGTGAGAGTGTCAAGACGTAAGACCCAAAAAGGAGTCGTAACGTCGACTAAAATGCAAAAGACTGTTGTGGTCAAAATAGAACGTACATTTCTTCACCCTCAATACGGTAAGGTGATTACTCGTTCTAAAAAAGTGTATGCTCACAATGAGCAGCCTCTAAAAGTTGGAGATGTTGTCGTCATCGAAGAAACACGACCATTATCGAAATTAAAACGCTGGCGCGTTGTGGCCTAAACCGGAGTAATTAAACATGATTCAGCAAGAAAGTAAGCTAAAGGTCGCTGATAATACAGGCGCAAAACGAGTGAAGTGTTTTAAAGTGCTTGGCGGATCGAGACGACGCTATGCACACATAGGCGATATTATCGTTTGTTCAGTGCAAGAAGCAGATCCAGATGGCAGCGTAAAGAAAGGCGATGTTGTTAAAGCAGTTATCGTCAGAACAAAAAGTTATATCAGACGTCCTGATGGAACCAAAATCCGTTTTGATTCCAACAGTTGCGTTCTGATCGATGATAAAAATAACCCGCGCGGCACTCGTATTTTTGGGCCGGTTGCTCGTGAAGTGCGCGATCGCGAATTTTTAAAAATTGCTTCGCTAGCTCCTGAAGTGATTTAAACACCGTGAGGGATGGATGAAAAAGAAGAATAATTATACTAGAGAACGACTGGCACAAGGACCGATCTCTAGGAAAGCAAAAAAATATTGTTTTAATAGAAGTAAAAAAATTCGCACGGGCGATACTGTTCTCGTTATTGCAGGGAACCATGCCAGCCAGACTGGTACTGTTCTCTCTTGCAAAGGCGATCGAGCTGTCGTTCAGGGAGTTAACTTTTGTACAAAACATGTGAAGCCCTCTAAGTTGAATCCGCAGGGAGGCATTCTAAAGTTGGAAAGACCGATTAACGTTTCAAATCTTAAAGTGTGTAACGCTGAAAAGCAACCACTGAAATTGAAAGTTAAGTTAGCTGCCAACGGAAAAAAACAATTGGTTTCTAATGTAGATGGACGAGAAGTCCTTCACCGATCCATAAAAAAATCATAAATGAGTGGAAAAGAAATGTCCAGGTTAAAGCAAAGATATCTTAACGAAGTTAAAGCCGAGCTCCAGAAGAAGTTTGCATTTGCAAACCCAATGATGATTCCGAAAGTTCTTAAAGTCGTCATTAACATGGGAATTGCAGAGGCTTCTAAGGATAAGAACTCTATCCAAGATTGCGTTAGCGAATTGTCGCAGCTGTCTGGACAGAAACCGGTGATTGTCAAAGCGAGAAAAGCGATTTCAAACTTTAAACTGCGCGAAGGGCAACCTATCGGTATTAAAGTAACTCTTCGTGGTGTTCGCATGTACGAGTTTATGGATCGCTTTTTCAACCTCGCTTGTCCACGTATTAGTGACTTTAGAGGCTTTCCAAGTAAGTGTGATGGACGTGGGAATTATTCGCTTGGACTTACTGACCAGCAAGTATTTCCTGATGTCAATCTTGACGCAGTGAAAAAAACGCAGGGGATGCATATTACGTTTGTGACTTCTGCAGCAACAGATGACGAGTGTGTCGAATTATTGCGATTGCTCGGTCTACCATTTAAAAATTTACCGATCACGGTAGCAGCTTAATTAAGGAGAAATAACCTATGGCAGCCGTTAGCGATCCTATCGCCGATTTTCTCACGAGAATTCGTAATGCCACAAGAGCTCAGCACCGCTATGTTGACGTTGACTGGAGTCGAATCAAGCAAAATATTGCAGAGATTTTGAAGGAACAGGGATTTATCGAAAGTTATTTGGTAAATCATACGGAACCTCATCGTGGTACTATACGAATCATTTTGAAATACACTAATGGACGCAAATCCGTTATCCAAGGGATTCAACGCACTTCAAAACCTGGGTTGCGTCGTTACGTAAGCCGACAAGACATTCCTCATTTTTATGGTGGATGTGGTTTATCCATTGTATCGACCTCTAAAGGTGTCATGGCTGGTCGCGAAGCGATTAATCAGAATGTGGGTGGAGAACTCCTCTGTTTAGTCTGGTAAAAAATTAAAAGATGGAAATAGGTTTTTATTTCCAATCGTTATAAGGAGTAATATCGAATGTCTCGAAAAGGTAAACTTCCAGTTGCGATTCCTAGTGGGGTTGATGTTAAAGTCGCTGAGAACGTAATCACTGTAAAAGGTCCAAAAGGAACTCTACAGTATAAAATCGTTCCGGAAATCGAAGTACGTGTTGAAGCTGGAAATGTTCATGTATCAGTAAGCTCTGCCCATCCGGATGGCAATAATTACCACGGTCTTTATCGCACGCTCATCGATAATATGGTTCATGGAGTTGTCAAAGAGTTTGAAGTCAAGTTGGAGATGATTGGCGTGGGATACCGTGCTGCAGTCCAAGGAACTTTACTCGACATTCAAGTGGGTCAATCTCATCCGACGAAACTACCGATTCCTCAAGGAGTGACTGTTAAAATAGAAAAAAACACGATGCTCACCATGACAGGTGCTGATAAACAGAAAGTTGGACAATTTGCTGCAACTGTCCGAGCGGTGAAACCTCCTGAACCCTATCAGGGCAAGGGGATTCGTTACGTAGGTGAATACGTGCGTAAGAAGGCTGGTAAAGCAGCTGCGAAGAAATAGATTCGCTGTATATTTAAAGATTGGGATTGTATGAGAAGTACTTTAGTTAAGAAAGAAAAAGTTAGAAAAAACCGTGCATTTCGAGTTCGTAAGAAATTGCGTGGAACAAACTTGAAACCAAGGCTTTGCGTTGTCAAAAGCAATAAGCACATTCATGCTCAGCTCATTGATGATGAAGCAGGCAAGACTCTTGGTGCTGTAGCTACCTTTGCAACGGAGTTTCAAGGGACAGAGTTTGCGAAGAAAAACAAACTATCAGCAGCGAAACTCGGTGAAAAAATAGCTGAGATCGCAAAGCAACAAAACATTAATCAAGTTATTTTTGACCGCGGTCCATTTAAATATCATGGTATCTTGGCAGCGTTAGCCGATGGTGCCCGCGCAGCAGGATTGCAATTTTAAATTAAGGTGCTCAATGGCTAAACATAGCGATACAAAAAAAGACAAACCTAATAGCGATTTGACAGAAAAAGTTCTTCATATCAATCGCTGTTCAAAAGTTGTGAAAGGTGGACGTAAGTTCAGTTTTTCAGCACTCATCCTCGTCGGTGACGGCAAAGGACGTATAGGTTTTGGTTTTGCAAAAGCAAACGAATTGACAGACGCCATTCGCAAAGGGGGAGAGTCTGCACGTAAGCAGCTGACATCCTATCCAAGAGAAGGCGATACGATTCCTCACGAAGTTCTTGCAAGTTGGGATGGTGCTGATCTCCTCTTGAAACCAGCTCCAGATGGCGCTGGTGTAATTGCCGGTTCTAAAGTGCGTTCAGTTCTTGAAATGGCTGGCATTAAAAATGTGATGGCAAAAAGTTTAGGTTCAAGTAACCCAATTAACCAAGTTAAAGCGACATTCAAAGCTTTATCGATGTTGCGTAGTCGAGAAGAGATCAGAATGACTAGAGGACGGTAGATCATGTTGACATTAGGATCACTTAAAAATTGCTGTAGACCAGTAAAAAGTGTTAAGCGTGTTGGTCGAGGATTAGGTTCCGGTTTAGGAAAAACTTGCGGACGTGGTGAAAAAGGTGCGGGTGCGCGTTCTGGTTACAAACGTCGTTATACCTATGAGGGTGGACAGTTTAGATTGTTCATGAAAATCCCTATTCGCGGTTTTAGCAATGCTCCTTTCCGTGTGGCTTATCAACCGATTAATTTAGATCAGATTGAGCATGCCTATCGTGATGGAGAAACTGTTAATGCAGAAACTTTGATGCAACGTGGCTTTTTCAAAGGACGCAATGTCTTGGTAAAAATCTTAGGCAAAGGTAGATTGAAAAAGAAAGTGAAAATCGAAGCACATTCGATCTCTGCTTCAGCTAAAGAAAAGCTTGAAGAGGCTAAAATTCCATTTAGCCTGATTAAGTGATAAAAAACTAAACTTTAACAGAGTGTGGTCAATGCTTCAAGAAATTCAACGAGTCGCACAAGTTCCAGAGTTAAAATCGAAAATCCTTTTTACACTACTCATGCTTGTTGTCTGCCGTATTGGCGGATTTATTCCCGTCCCAGGAATAAATGGTGAGATAGCTGTGAGTTTTTTCCGCCATGCTACTGGCGGAGGACAAAACCTCTTCCAAATGGTTGATATTTTTTCCGGCGGTGCTTTTTCTCAGATGACGGTGATTGCCTTAGGTGTGGTCCCTTACATTTCTGCATCGATCATTCTCCAGCTTTTAGTTGCGCTGTGGCCTTCGCTACAAAGAGAGGTTAAAGAGAATCCCGATCAAGGCAAACGTAAAATTAATAAGATGACTCGTCTGCTCACTGTGGTTCTCTCCTTTTTGCAATCAGCTCTATTTGCTAAGTATGCCCTACAAATGAACCTTTCTCGTCCTGGCATTGTATCCGGGGAGTTTCTCGACATTCAGATCCTTGGTTTTCCTTGGTTGTTTTATTTGGTTGTGATTGCCACAATGACGACAGGAACTGTTTTCTTAATGTGGATCGGTGAGCAAATTACAGAGAAAGGAATTGGTAACGGAATGAGTTTGATCATTTCTATCGGTATTCTTTCTCAGCTCCCAACAGCTTTTGGAATGATTTTTCAGCAACTTAATCTCGATTCCCAAGAACCTGGGCAAATGAATTTTTCCTCTATTCTCGTGCTGGCTGGAGTGTTTGTCATCGTCACACTAGCAACAATTATGATTATTCAAGGGTGCCGTAAGATTCCATTACAGTACGCTCGTCGTGTTGTCGGCCGCAAAGAAGTTCAGGGGGGCAATTCCTATATCCCTCTTAAGGTCAATTATGCTGGAGTCATCCCTGTTATTTTCGCTTCTTCACTTTTAATGTTCCCAGCGACTTTAGGTGCTTTTGCTGGTAGAGGAAATTGGTTGGGTGATGTTGCTAACTGGCTTTCGCCAGGAAGTTCATTGCATTTGGTTTTTTATGTCCTTTTAATCGTCTTTTTCACCTATTTCTGGACGGCAACTCAGTTCCGCCCCGATCAGATAGCATCTGACATGAAGAAGAATGGAGCTTTTATCCCAGGAATTCGTCAAGGAAAACCAACTCAGGATTATCTTGAGCGTACGATGAGTCGAATCACTTTGCTTGGTGCGATATTTTTAGCTTTGCTTGCTATCCTACCGACGATTGTTGGTCGATTTTTGGGTGTTTCTCAGACGATTAGCTATTTCTTTGGCGGTACAGCGTTGCTTATCCTTGTAGGGGTCGTTTTAGACACGATGAAACAGGTAGAATCTCATCTTTTGATGAAGCGCTATGATGGTTTTATGAAGAAGGGACGTATTAGAGGTCGTTAGATTGAGTTTGAATTGCTTTGCAGAAAAAGTAGAAGTTTGTTACTATGCATCGGAAGAAAAGCCGAGATAGTATAAGGTATATTTAAAAACATTGAGAGATGCTATCGCATCTAATAAGAGGAGTATCCAATGCCCAGAGTTATCGGTATCGATATACCTGATAATAAACGTTTAGAAATTAGCTTAACGTATATTTATGGAGTAGGTCGCCACAGAGCGCAAGAGATTATTGCTAAGCTCGGTCTTGATCCTAGTCTGCGTGCACATAAGTTAACGCAGGATGATATCGCTCGTATTAACGCATTACTACAAGCTGAATATGTGGTTGAAGGTGATTTGCGCCGTCAAGTCCAAAATAACATTAAACGTCTTATTAGCATCCATTCCTATCGCGGTCAACGTCATCGCTTAGGTTTGCCTGTTCGTGGACAACGGACAAAAACGAATTCTAGAACACGTAAGGGTCGTCGTAAGACCGTTGCCAACAAGAAAAAATAAGAGGAGTCTTTAATTGTCTAAGCAACCTACAGCAAATAAAAAAGTTGTTAAATCAAAAAAAAAATCTAATTACAATGTGCCATCAGGGATTGCGCATGTAAAAGCAACTTTTAATAATACTATCGTTGCAATTACCGATCCGGTCGGTCGTGTAATTGCTTGGTCCTCAGCAGGAAAAGTAAATTTTTCGGGCTCCAGAAAATCCTCCGCATTCGCTGCTACAGTAGCCGCTCAAGATGCTGCTAAGATTGCAGTGGGATTTGGAATGAAAGAAGTTGAAGTTGATCTTAAAGGCCCTGGTGCGGGAAGAGAATCAGCAGTGAGAGGGCTGCAGAGCTCAGGACTGGTGATTACAGCAATCAGAGATGTAACTCCAGTGCCTCATAATGGATGCCGTGCACGCAAGCGTAGACGCGTTTAGGTTTTTGAGTTACCTTCGGCATATTGCAAGACTCAGTGTTTACCGATTATTGGATTTTTTTGATCGATTTTCGATTTGAAATAATCTGAAAATTAATTGGATTTGGATTTTGCAGCAGCCCTTTTTGATAAAAAATTATACTATTCAGGAGTTACAGCATGTCTGTTAAATATGGCAAGTTTGAAATGCCTCAAAACATTACCCTAGACGAGACGACGAAGACACTAATGTATTCTCGTTTTGTCGCAGAACCTTTTGAAAGAGGTTTTGGTCATACAGTGGGCAATTCTATGAGACGCATGATGCTTTCTTCGTTGGAGGCACCGGCAATTATTTCGTTGCGCATTGAAGGGATTCCCCATGAATACATGTCGATAGAGGGAATTTCAGAGGATATGACTAACATCATCTTGAATTTCAAAGGGGCTCTTTTGCGTAAATTGCCAATGAGCGATGTATTGTTTTCTCATGAACCACGTGTGATTACAAGCACATTGGAAATCACTCAGGAAGATTTAGACAGCAATAAAGGACATTACCATGTGACTTTAGGCGATGTCATCAAGGATGATATTTTTGAAGTCGTTAATCCTGAATTGCACCTGTTTACAGTCAGTAAGCCAATGTCCCGTCAAATTGATTTGCGCGTGGCTATTGGAAGGGGATATGTCCCTTCAGAAAGACATGTGATCCGCGATCGCACTTCAGATGAAATTCTTCTTGATGCAGCATTTTCTCCAGTACGACTCGTGAATTATTATGTTGAAAACACACGTGTTGGTCAAGATACCGACTTTGATCGACTAATCCTCGACGTCACGACAGATGGACGTATCACACCAGAGGAAGCTCTCGGTTTTGCTGCTCAGATTGCCGTTAAACATTTTGAAGTGTTTAGCAACGTAGAAGTTTTAGATCTCTCTTTCGATGAAGATTTATTGGATAATGACACTGATAAAGATGAAATGATGGAGAAATTGGCTTTGCGTATCGATGAAATCGAACTCTCTGTCCGATCAACGAACTGCTTAAGTGGTGCGAATATCGATACAATTGCTGAATTGGTTGCCATCCCTGAAAAGAAAATGCTTGAGTTCCGCAATTTTGGTAAGAAATCTCTTAATGAAATCAAAGCCAAATTGCATGAAATGGGACTGCACCTTGGAATGGATCTTGCCCGCTATGGAATCACAACTGAAAATGTGAAAGAACGCATTAAACATCATGCAGAAGAAAGAAAAGGGCGGAAGGAAAAAGAAGTAGAAAAAAAGAGTCGTAAAAACGTAGACTTAGAACAAGATGAAGAGTAAATAATCATGAGACATTTAAAAAACACATGCAAACTTAATCGTACATCATCTCATAGACGTTGCATGTTTGCAAACATGCTTAAAGCGCTTATTGAAAATGAACGCATTGAGACAACATTACCAAAGGCTAAAGCACTGCGCTCTCACGCTGATCGTATGATTACTTTGGCGAAAAAGGGTACCCTTGCAGCTAGACGTTTAGCAATTGCTGATATGATGATTCGCTTTAATCCGTTAACGGATAAAGAGGCTCGTGCAGCTAAAGCAGGTAACACAATTGCTTACAATACTGACCGTAATGTAATCGATAAGCTTTTTGACTCGTTGGCAATGCGATTTGCTAATCGGAATGGTGGATACACCAGGATCATCAAAAGCCATAAACGAGTTGGCGATAACGCTCAGTCTTGTGTGATTGAGTATCTCAGCGAATAGTCTGAACACTCCACAAAGGGGAACTTATGTCTATTAATGTCGCAATTAATGGCTTCGGGAGGATTGGTCGTTTAGCATTTCGCTTAATGGCCGCTCGTGGCAATATTAATGTGGTGGCGATTAATGACTTAGTTCCTGCAGATAATCTAGCCTATCTTTTAAAGCATGATTCGACACATGGGATCTTTGACGCTACTGTTGAAACCCATGATGGCTACCTCGTCGTAAATGGCAAGGAAACCCTTGTCCTTTCTGAAAAAGATCCGGAAAAACTTCCTTGGGAAAAATTGAAGGTCGATTATGTCATTGAATCGACTGGTCTTTTTACAACTCCTGAGGGAGCAAATAAACATATTCTCGCAGGCGCTCGCCGCGTCATTATCTCAGCTCCGGCCAAAGGAGAGCTTCCCACATTCGTTATGGGAGTAAATCATTTGAAATACAATCCGGTAACTGATAAAGTCGTTTCAAATGCCTCTTGTACGACTAACTGCTTAGCGCCAATTGCAAAGGTATTGCTGGATAATTTTGGTATTGATGAAGGACTGATGACAACAGTCCACTCTGTAACAGCGTCGCAACACACCGTTGATGGTCCATCCAAAAAAGATTGGCGTGGCGGTCGTAGTGCTAGCCAAAACATTATTCCATCATCTACAGGGGCTGCTAAAGCTGTTGGTTTGTGTATTCCTGAAGTAAAGGGGAAGTTGACAGGCATGGCGTTGCGTGTCCCTACTGTTGATGTTTCTGTTGTTGATTTAACAGTAAAGCTTAACAGGACAACAACGTATGAAGAGATCTGCCAGGCAATGAAAACTGCCGCTGATGGATCTATGAAAGGTATTTTGTCTTATTGTGATGAAGAACTCGTATCCTCTGATTTTATAGGCAGCACTTATTCCGCAATTTTTGATAAAGGCGCGGGAATAGCACTTAATGATAAGTTTTATAAAATCATTGCCTGGTACGATAATGAAATGGGTTATTCTTGCCGCATTGTCGATCTTCTTCTATATATGGCATCGAAGAATCATTAAATTTTAACATTGGATTGAATCACGTGGATTTTACTCGCGAACCTATTATTGAAACAGTTGTGACCCCAAGAGAGGGATGCAAGCTCGTCGTCCGCAGCAGCAAAAGTACAGGACAAGAAGAATATTTTGTCGATGCTGTTGAAATCGTTTCTTTTGGACATTCATTTTTCTTTCGTTCTTTAGAACGTCCTAAAATGTTTTTTGTCCCTGCAACTGATTATGAGATCCTGGAGGTGCGTGAAGCCCGTATGGTGCTCAAAAACGTTGCTCCTGATCGCACGATCAAAATTGCAGGTGGTCGTGAATCTTCAAACCGCCCCCAACGTGAGCGTGAACAGAATTATGATCGGACGGAACAACAATCGACAAGGGATGAAGAAACCTCTGAAGAGAAGATCGATGAAGAATCTCATGCAGTTGTAGATAAACCTCATGATCTTCGCTCTGATAAAAAGAAAGAACGTCGCCGTCAATCTCGCCGTCGTCGTGGTCGTGATGAGGTGAGTGAAGAGGATGGTGGGGAGAAATCTGCACCTAGAAACGAAACGGACGATTCTGCTGGTAGTTCTACAGAGGAAAAGCAAGCCCCTCCCTCAACACAACCTATTTCTCCTCCATTTTCGGGGTTGATAGCTCCTCCTCCAATGCTCATTTCGGATACGATTGCCCGTTATCGTGAAAGTGCAGAGTTTAAAGACGCATTTTATTCGAAAGAAGAGCAAAAAGCAGCTTCCGTTGCTGCAACAGAGTTAATAGTAGAAGAGTCAGTTCCCGTTGTACCTTTAGAGCTCTCTCAAGAACAAGAAGAGAGTATTTATCTGCAACGAAAAACTCACGAAGAAGTTATCTCTGAAGTCTTCGATCCAGCTCCTAACCACGATGATCAATAGTTAAGGACAAAGGACCTCAAGGACAAAGGACAAACGACGCCAAGGACACCAAGGACCTTAAGGACACCAAGGACGGGCACCACATTTTTGGATCCTTAGGGCCTGTGTTCTTTGTCCATCGTCCTTGGTGTCCTTAAGGTCCTTGGTGTCCTTGGCGTCGTTTGTCCTTTGTCCTTTGTCCTTAAGGTCCTTGGTGTCCTTGGCGTCGTTTGTCCTTTGTCCTTTGTCCTTAAGGTCCTTTTTCCTTTGTCTTTTTGCTATAGCTTTCCAGTCCTTCCAGTCTCACTTACGTTCCTCGAATTTTAAAGACTTCAATGCGTTGAAAAAGCTCTTATAAAAGGTAGGGAATTCTTCTCGTCTCGCTGCTGCCGTTGCGATGTAGATCGTGTCATCTTTTTTGAAAATCACATGCATCATGCGCACATTGCCCCACTCGGTCTTTTTATCCACTTGAGATAGGCTAGCGACTCCAGCCTCGATATTAATTGTTCCTAGATCCTTGAATTCGGCTCCTTTTGAAGAGTTGATCTCTTTGATTCGTTTTAGATAGGCTTTTAGCGTGCCAGGATAAACTTCAGTGCCGATATTGATAGAGGGGGGGAATTCATAATCTCCTTTGCCGACAACCATCATTTTGACGCTTGGAGAGAGATCTTTAGCCTCCATGGAACGCCATCCTTCTGGTGCAGTTAGAACTAGATATGTTTGTTTATGGTTATTTTGAGGTGCATTGGCCTCTGGTGATTCGGAGAAGGCATGATTGGTGGTGAGAAGTAAAAAGAGAATATAAAAGTTTCGATAATTGAGCATGATAAAGCCTATTCGTTTGTAGGGGGTACGTATTCAGGATTGTTTAAAAAAGAGTATTTGTTAAGGAGGTTATAGTAACCAGTATGGTGGTCGGGGAAGTGGATGAGAAAGTCTCCTGGTTGATAGATAACATCGTCTAACTGAAATTTTGCATTGTAAGTTTTTTCCGGCGAGTATGAGTTGATAAGGCGTTGGGGAATGATTTTGAAGTGTGTTTTCATTGCCGCTTTTTTATATTCGACAATGATCGCTCGTTGCTCTCTCCAGATGTGGTTGATGCAGTCTGTGTGGCGATATACCTTATCTAGAAATGCCAGGCTCCAGTCACAACATTTAATAAAAAAATGCCCTGCATTAATGCCATAAAAATCTTTCGAGATGATGACATCGAAGTTGTCGTCGATGAGGTCTTCTAGTTTGATGGTTGGGTTACAGATAACCGCATCTGCATCAGTCCAAAAAATCCAGTCGTAAGTTCCTTGGTTCATCACTTCTTTTATGAATAATATTTTCGACCACACAACATGTCTAGTGGGATCTAAACTTTCGGACGCGCAAAAAAAATCGTAGCCATGCATGTCACAATAGGCCCGCTTGCTGTCGATTCCCGGCATGACATCTTCGATATAATTGTCCCCTATCGCCATTGAGACCACCGCTATATTAGCGGCAATCAGGTGGAACGGAAGGAATAAACATAAAAAGATAAATTTTTTCATAGAGTTTATGGCTTTTGTTTTATGCCCAAAGGCATTTTGGCGCCGTCGAATGTTGAATATAAATTAAATTTCTTAATGTTAGTAAGATGTTTTGTTGATCGAGCTATGGGCAACACTGCATTCGGCAGCAACACCATGAACGAACCATTCCTGTAAGTAACATACCACTTCCGACTACTACGATCATGGAGGAACATGTGGTCGTTGCAGATGAAGGATTATTAACAAAAGCAAGAATACAAAGCCCGGTGATAATAGAAATCGTTCCTGTAGCGTAATTAAGAACAGTATATGAAATTCCTGTTGAGCAACATTTTGAACTAGTGGAGTTAACAGGTGTGTTGTTTTTCAATCCATTAATATGTATAGTTACCTGATTTGGTGAAGGGCTATTTATGGAAAAAGGAGCAGGAACTGATCCTGAATTATTTTCTAATAATAACGGTATTTCCATATAAACCCCTTGAGAATTTGAATGTTTTTTTAAGCTATATCACAAACTTCATTTTTTACAAAATAAAAAATTCAGGTTTTATAGAGAATCAAGAAAATATTCGATCTCTTATTTAATGCAGCTGTCGCAGTTGGCAAACACTTAAGAATCAGCATGATTTAGAACATATACCGAAACGCATTCAAAAATTCGATTTTTGAATGCGTTTCGGTATATGTTACTCTTTAAGGCATTTTCGATATAGTTTGTTTTTATCCGATAACCGATATTCAAAATAATTAATAGACTGGTAAGATTTTAAATTAATGTGTTAAATGTGTTAAATTAATGGTTGACTTTTTAGAGTAAAAAGTGTATAATCTACTTTTAATATTTTTAATTATTATAGAGGTTTTATGTCAGTTTCTGAAAGCAGTCGTGTTAATGCGGTGACTTTACTTAGTCAAAGAATGGAGTCATTTCAACATAATCCGGGGACTCAGGTTTTATTTTTTGTGGTGTCTTTATTTGCTTATTTTTTTTCAGGGACTAGTCTCGATTTTGTAAAGTGGCGAGCAACGAATCTGGCTGCAGAATTGGATGATTTAAGAGATTTGGTGGATTATGGTCAGGTCAGTGCTGATCAATTTAATGCTATCCGTAAGATCTTTAATGGGGTGATGGACCAAATGGGAAATCAATGCGAAACTCCTTCGAGTCGAGGGATTAGAAGAGATCTCAATCAAAGAATGCAAACTCTTGCTCTACTACAATTAGGAAAACATAATTCTCTTTTTGCTTTTTTGCGCGAACTAGATAACCTTTCAGAGGAACTGGCTTTAACAAAACTGGCAACAAAACTTGATAAGTTAGAAGAATTGGTTGATGGCAAGTTGATAGGCCCTAAGTCGATAGAGGAATGCTTGGATCTCCGAATGACTGTACAGCTAATGCAAGGGGCTTTGAATAGAATAAAATCACGGCATAGTGGCGAAGAAACTAAGAGTACAGAAAGTTTATCTGGGATAAAATTTGTATATCTTAGTCAATCTGTTGGTGGCAAAATTGAGATATTGTTAGAAAAAGTAAATTACATCTACCTCGATCATGTAGACAGTCTACCAGAAATTACAGTTCAAAGCATGGATGATTCACGCCTTCGAGATATTGGTTCAGAAGTCGTTGTAAAATTTGCTCCTCCTGTGAAAGGCCCTTTGTCTGATCCTTATTTTGTTGATGCATTGACTCAGCGTTTAATTAATTTAAAATTTGATTCGGAACAAAATAGGCTTATTTTAGAAACGTTTATAAAAGAAGACCATAACGTTGGTAAAATAGAGATGGAAGAAGACTCTTCTACGAAAGAAGACTCTCCTATGGAAGAGAGTGAGGGCATTGGTACAGATAAAAGCGATGATGATATAGATTCTAGGCCATATACGTTTTCAGAAGAACTTGAATTCATGTTATTACCTGTAATTAATTACCCTGAGTTAGAGAAAATTTATCAAGAGAAAGAGAAATTAGCAGAGGACGAGCGACGTGCTTTTTGTCGATCACAAACAATTGGTTATTTCTCTTCTGATGAAGGCAAAGAATTGGCTTTTGATATTTTTGGTAGTATTCAATTAGAAGAAACATTGCGAGCTATTGTAGAAGAATTATAATCTTAAAAATAGAGTATTTGGCTATGAATTTCTTGTAGCCTGAATTTGTTGATCGATTTTTTAATTTATATAGAGGGTTTTATGTCAGTTTCAGAAAGTCGTCCTGTTGATTCCGTCACTCAACTTAGTCAACAAGTGGAGTCATTTCAACATAATTTGGCAACTCAGGCCTTGTTTTTCGCGATCTCTTTTATTAGTCAGCTTTTTTGCGGGTTTTGCCTTGATTTCACGAGGTGGCGTATTACAAATTTAGCATTGGAATTTGATGAGTTAGAAAAATTAGTCAATGGTAAACAGATAAATTTCGAGCAATTCAATGCGATTCGCAAGCTGTTTGATCGAGCGATTAACCAAATCGATCGGCAGCTTGGAACTGATCCCAGTAATGTAGCTAAACTTGCCCTTAGAGAAAAAATTGAAAACCTTGCCACGAATATTATTACCCGCATTGTTCCCGAGTTGCCAATAGATCCATTGAAAGATGAAGACACTGTTGCCTTACTGGCTGAGTGTTTAGAGAATTTAGACTTCGATTGTCACGGGAGTAAGCTGCTGTGTGGAATAGGGAAATCAAGGGACATACCTGTAAATATGTTTTTAAATATGCCTTTTTCCTATCCTCAACGTTTTCCAACAATGTTAGCTTTAGATGTTGGAATGTACCCAGGATTAGCTCAAATTGCTGGGAAAAAAGAGGAAATGCTTCCTGATGAAAGGTCCGACTTCTGTAAATCAAAAGTGTCTGAATATTTTTCTTCTGAAGAAGGAAGACCGGTGCTTAATGCAATTTTAGCAACGGTAGAAGAAAATAAAAAATATCAGCGCGTATCCATTGTAGAAGAAACATCAAGCACGGTATAAAACACCGTTTCCGTCTATATCGATTGATTTTTGTTGAAAACATTTTCGTGATGTAAGATAACCAAGGGAATAAGTCCTTGGCGTCCCTAAGGTCCTTGGTGTCCTTAAGGTCCTTTGTCCTTGGTGTTCTTTTTAACAATACTTTTTGGGCGGTTCACGATGAAGACGATTGAAGATGGAAAGAAAAAAATTGAACAGATCTGCACTTTATTGCGAGAGGAGACTCTAGAGCCGGCGCAACAAGAGGCACAAACGCTCATCAAAAGTGCTCGTCTTCAGGCAGAGCATATTGTTGCGGATGCTCATAAAGAAGCAGCAAAATTACTTACTGAGGCGAAAGCTTCTATTGAACGCGAACGGGGTGTTTTTCAGTCGTCATTGCATCAAGCGGCACAGCAGAGTGTAGAGGCTTTAAGAGAGACCATCGAGAACAAATTTTTTAAAGACAACCTCTATTCGCTCGTTGAAAATGGGGTTTCAGATCCTAAAGTCATCGCCAATTTTATTAATGCCATTGTTAAAGCAATAGAAAAAGAAGGGACAGCAGCCGATCTTACCGCTCTGATTCCTTCTGCGGTCACACCTAGACAGGTCAATGAATTATTGCTTCAAGATGTCCTTAAAGTCCTAAAAAATCAATCTGTCACTGTAGGCAACTTCTCTGGCGGAGCGCAAATTAAGCTCAACAATAAAAAAGTGACCATTGTGATGTCTGCTGATGCCGTTAAGGAACTCCTCGCCAACCATCTTGTGCGTAGAGATTTCCGTGCGATAGTATTTAATTCTTAAAGGACTTATGGGTAACTATTATTTTGTTGGTACACTTCTGCCCGACCTGCACATCGATGAGAAACCTGAAATTGGTTTTGCTGAATTCGATCGTTTGCTTTATGATAACCTCTCTGTTGGCGATTATAAGAAAGCGATTGTCTTTCGTGCTTATTATGACATTTTAAATATCCGTTCTTATTGGAAAGGGGAAGCCTTTGATCCTGCAGGTAACCTTGATCCCGTGGCTATGGAAGAGGCGTTGATCACCCGTTCTGTTTTTCCTTCCTATGTCTTTGAATTTATTGATAAGTATGAAAATAATGAGGAGAGAATTCGACACTTTCCTCTTCTATTGGCGACTTTTTTTCACAATGAGATCTTACAGGCAAGAGGGATTTTTAAACGTTTCCTGGTGATGGAAAGAGAGTTGCGGCTGATTTTAGTAGCTTTTCGTGCCAAACTCCTGGGAAGGGACGTCGTAAAGGAACTGCAATATGAGGATCCTGAAGATGAACTTGTCGCTCAAATTATCGCTCAGAAAGATGCAGCAGAATATGAACCGCCAGAGAAGTATGCAGAAACTCAAGCCCTCTTTAAACGATATCATGATGACCCGATGGCGTTTCAAAAGGCTTATTATAACTATCGATTTCAGAAAATTAATGAAATGATCAATATCGATTCGTTCTCTATGGATCGTCTGTTAGCCTATATGGTTAAATTAATTATCGTCGAAAAATGGCTGCGTCTAAGTAAGCAAAAAGGTCTAGAAATTGTTGATAGCATGTTGAAGGAACCATTATGACCCAAGATCAAATGATAGCAAAAGGGAAAGTTGTTAAAGCTTTCGGAAACCTCCTACAAGTTGCTTTTGAAGGCAGCATCCGCCAGGGGGAGGTGGCGATGGTCAAGCTCGATGGAGTCCGGCTAAAATCGGAAGTCATCGAGATTAACGGAAGCGAAGCTAAAATTCAAGTTTTTGAGGACACTCGCGGTGTCGAATTGGGAACAGATGTCGAATTTGAAGGGCAACTGCTCGAAGCTGAGCTCGGTCCTGGGTTGCTCACATCGATTTTGGATGGTCTGCAGAACCCTCTTGAGCAAGTTGCCAACGCAGCTGGATTATTCTTACCTCGAGGAGTTTATATTGCACCGTTGGATCGCAAGCGTAAGTGGAACTATGAGCCACGTGTCAAGGTTGGACAAGTCGTGCATCGTGGAGATTCTTTAGGAACGACTCTTGAAGGGCGTTTTCATCACCAGATCATGGTCCCGTTTTCTCTCTATGGATCATATAAAATTACATGGGTGGTTGGCGCTGGTTCTTACAATGTCGATACAGTGGTCGCTAAAGCCGTCGATGAAACCGGAGTCGAACATTCCTTCACGATGGTACAGAGATGGCCGATTAAGATGCCGTTATCCCATGGAGAGAAAATTAAGCCCTCTAAGATGCTTGATACTGGGTGCCGTATCATTGATACCCAGTTTCCAATATTAAAGGGAGGAACTTTTTGTACTCCTGGGCCATTTGGAGCAGGGAAGACAGTGTTGCAGCACCACCTTTCTAAGTATTCAGCCGTTGATATTGTGATCGTTGTGGCTTGCGGTGAGCGTGCCGGTGAGGTTGTAGAAGTTTTGCGCGAGTTTCCTCATCTTGTCGATCCTCATACAGGTGAAACGTTAATGGAACGAACTGTGATTATTTGCAACACTTCTTCGATGCCCGTAGCCGCGCGTGAATCTTCTGTTTATTTAGGAATGACAATTGGTGAGTACTATAGGCAGATGGGGCTCGATGTGCTCGTCCTTGCCGATTCGACTTCTCGTTGGGCGCAGTCGATGCGCGAGATATCCGGACGCCTTGAGGAAATTCCTGGCGAGGAGGCCTTCCCCGCTTATTTAGCCTCTCGCATTGCTGATTTCTATGAACGTTCTGGAGTCCTCCTTTTAAAAGGCAATCACACAGGTTCGATCACTATTGGAGGAGCTGTTTCTCCTGCTGGGGGAAATTTTGAGGAGCCCGTCACACAGGCAACGCTTGCTGTCGTTGGCGCATTCCTCGGGTTGTCCCGCGCACGTTCTGATTCCCGCCGTTATCCCGCTATCGATCCATTGATTTCGTGGTCCAAATACATCAATGAAATCGCCAAGATATTGGATCAGCAAGTTGCTGGGTGGGGAAAGATGGTGATGAAGGCACGTGATATTCTATTTTTAGGTGATGAGATCGGCAAAAGGATGGAGGTTGTAGGAGAAGAAGGAACCGCCATTGATGATATGGTGGTCTATCTGAAAGCTGAGTTGTACGATTTCAGTTACCTCCAGCAAAACTCCTTCGATGCAGAAGATGCCTACTGCCCATTAGAGAGGCAAATACCTCTCTTTAAGTTGATTAATAAAGTCTTCGATAAGCAATTTACTTTTGCGACACATGATGCCGCTCGCAAATATTTCTTGCAGCTGCAAAACCAAATTAAGAACATGAACTTCTTGGCATTTAATAGCGATAACTATAGAGGTTCTTTTGCTGCTGTTGAGCAATTTATCGATAATGCTCCCTCACGCACCGCATAACAAAGGATTTTTCAATGAAAATGGTACATGAAAGAATTAATGACATGCGCGGCAACCTGATCACAGTGACCGCAAGTGGTGTTGGGCTAGGAGAGCTTGCTCGTATCGATTTAAAAAATGGACGTAGTGTCTATGCATCAGTGTTGAGAATTGAAGGGGATCAGGTCACGCTTCAGGTATTTCAGAATACGCGCGGGATTTCTACCGACGACCAAGTCACCTTTTTGAAAAGAGAAATGCAAGCGACCTATAGCGATATGTTGCTTGGGCGCCGTTTAAGTGGATCAGGAGTTCCTATTGATGGTGGACCAGCGATTCAAGGAGATAAAGTTAATATTGGAGGGACATCTTTTAACCCTGTTAAGAGGGTGATCCCGCGCGATATTGTCCGGACGAATATTCCGATGATTGACGTGTTTAACTGTCTTGTAAAATCGCAGAAAATTCCCATTTTCTCCGTTCCTGGAGAGCCTTATAACTCGTTGTTAATGCGTATTGCCAATCAGACAGACGCTGATGTCGTTATCCTTGCTGGAATGGGGCTGACATTTAAAGATTATCAAGCCTTTATTGACAATGCTGAAGAATCGGGATCCATGAATAAAACGGTGATGTTTATTCACCGTGCAACAGATCCTGCTGTAGAGTGCTTGTTGGTTCCTGATATGGCCTTGGCATGTGCTGAGAAGTTTGCTATCAATGACAAAAACGTGTTGGTGTTGCTCACCGATATGACAGCCTTTGCCGATGCGATTAAGGAAATTTCGATCACAATGGATCAGGTGCCTTCCAATCGTGGTTACCCAGGTTCGTTGTATTCCGATCTTGCCTCACGTTATGAAAAGGCCGTATTGATAGAGGGAAGTGGGTCGATTACAATCGTGGCTGTCACGACGATGCCAGGTGATGACGTCACTCACCCCGTTCCGGATAATACAGGATACATCACGGAAGGACAGTTCTATCTCCATCATGGTAGAATCGATCCATTTGGTTCTCTATCGCGTTTAAAGCAGCTTGTGATCGGAAAAGTGACCCGTGAGGATCATGGAGACCTAGCAAATGGAATGATTCGTCTCTATGCGGAATCGAAAAAAGCTCGAGAAAGACAAAGTATGGGATTTAAGCTTTCTCGTTGGGATGAACAGCTCCTTCACTATTCTATTCTTTTTGAAGAACGGATGATGAATTTAAATGTTAATTACAATTTGGAACAGGCTCTAGACCTAGGATGGAAAACTCTTGCCGAGTGTTTCCAAGTCGATGAAGTGGGCATTAAGCAAAGTATACTAGATAAGTATTGGCCAAAAAAATGACAGAAGTAAAACTGACAAAAAATGAGCTCCGTCTCCAACAGAGCCGCCTACTACAGCTTCAGAAATACTTGCCAACATTGCAGTTGAAGAAGGCAATGCTTCAGGCTGAAGTGACGGAAGCTTCTATTGAAATTGTGAAGTGTGAAGAAGAATTTTCGCGCATTCGCACCCAGGTAGATAACTATGGAGAGCTCCTGACAGATCATTTGCCATTTGATATTCGCGACAGCGCAAAAATCGTTAAGGTCCATAGAAGATATGAGAATATTGCCGGGGTGGAAGTGCCTTATTTTGAAGGGATTGTTTTTGCAGAATTTAGTTATAATTTGTTCGACACTCCCGCATGGGTAGATGCCGTGACAGCAGGGTTGCGCACCTTAGCAACAGCTCAGGTGAAGATCAAAATTGCAGAACAGAAGAAACTAGCTCTTGAGAAGGAATGGCGTGAAGTGTCGATACGGGTGAATCTCTTTGAGAAAATCCTCATTCCTCGAGCGATTAGAAATATTAAAAAGATTAAAGTATTTTTAGGCGACCAACAGTTGGCAGCAGTCTCTCAAGCTAAAGTGGCAAAGGCTAAAATCGAGAGGCGAAAAAAATCACTGTTGGTAGGGTGACAATATGCGTTATGACGTAAAGAAATTCTTGTTTGTTGGAGTGGAGAGAGACAAAGCTCTCTTTTTTCAACGCGCCCAGGAAGCTGGTATCATCCATTTCATTAATCCTAAACCGTCGCAGACCAAAGAGGCTTCTATAGAGGTTCAAAAGGTTGCTCAGGCGATTAAAGTCCTTCGAGGACTTCCTGTTGTCGAACAAGATGAAACTCATGAATTTGGCATTGCCGATGCGATGGTCAATAAAATTCTCGATCTGAAGCACTCTTTGAACGCTTTGGCAGAAGAAGAACGGATCATACGTCTCGAAATTTCGCGAGTCGCGGCATTCGGCGATTTTTCTTTGGAAGAAATCGCCAAAATCGAAAAGGAAGCAAATCGAAAAATCCAGTTTTATTGCGCGAAACGGGGATATGCAGAGCATCATTCTTTACCATTGGAACTGATTTATATCGATTCTGATCATGGTCTAGATTATTTCATCGCTATCAATAAGGAATCGAAACAATATCCTAAAATGGTGGAGATGTTTATCGATCGTCCCCATGGAGCATTGAAAAACCGGTATCACGAGATTGAAAAAGAGATTCATGCGAAGGAGCACCTGTTAAAGAGCTTTGCTAAGTATAACACGTTTCTCCATCATGTTCTGGTTAGAGAACTCAACGATCATGATCTTGAAACAGCTAAAAAATGTATAGAGTTTCCTATAGATAAGGAAAATCTTTTTGTCGTTCAGGGATGGGTTCCTGTCAATAAAATGAATGAACTTTATGCTTTAGTAAATGAATTTAATGTTTTTGTTGAAGAGGTACACCCAGACCCAACTGATGTGATTCCTACATGTTTGGAAAATTATGGTGTTTCACGTCTTGGTGAAGATCTCGTCCATATTTACGATACTCCATCAAACAAAGACAATGACCCCTCGTTGTGGGTTCTTCTATTTTTTGCTCTTTTCTTTTCGATGATTATCGGCGATGGGGGCTATGGGCTAGTCTTGTTGTCAATAGCCCTTTATATCCGTTATAAACACTCGGCAATTAAAGGAATGAAAAAACGCTTTCTCGATTTGTTTACAATATTGGGTTTTTCATGCGTTGTCTGGGGTGTTTTAACAACTTCTTTTTTTGGGATTACGATCGCCCCCGACAACCCCATTCGTCACGTATCAGCGATGTCATGGCTAGCGGAAAAGAAAGCGGCCTATCACGTCGGCCGTAAAGACGAGGTGTATCAAGAGTGGCTTAAGAAGGTTCCGGAGCTTAAAGATGTCACAAATATGGAGGAATTCCTCGTCAAGGCCTCAAGCATAAATAACCGCGGTACGATCAGCTACGATGCTTATGGGAAATTTTCCGACAATATTATGATGGAGCTAGCCTTGCTTGTGGGGGTGATTCATATCGTATTTTCAATGGCGCGCTATGGAAATCGCAATTGGGCAAACCTGGGATGGATTGTCTTTATCATTGGAGCCTATCTCTATACTCCGAGTTTTCTCGGTGCGGCATCGATAGTGAATTTTGCTTTTGGCGTCGATCCACAAATAGCTGCTACTGTTGGTCTGGATATGATGTATGTAGGATTTGGCACCGCCGTAGTCGCTGCAATTATTCAACATAAATGGTTAGGGCTTTTGGAAGCGAGTGTGTTAATTCAAATTTTTGGGGACATTCTTTCTTATTTGCGACTTTATGCATTGGGGTTATCGGGATCTCTGCTAACGGCCACTACAATAGATCTGGCCGCGGGCCTACCGTTAGTTTTTGGTGTGATACTTCTTGTCTTTGGACATATTGTCAATATTGTGTTGGGGATTATGGGAGGCGTCATTCACGGTTTGCGTCTTAACTTTTTGGAATGGTACCATTACAGTTTCGAAGGGGGAGGTAAAATGTTTCACCCCTTAAAAAAACAAGAAATAGAATAGGAGGAGTCAATGGATTTTAACATGGTAGGGCCTGTGATGGTTCTTGCAATCAGTTCAATAGGCAGTTGTATAGGATGCTACATCGCAGGAGCAGCTTCACACGCTGTGATGAGCCGTGTGGAAGAGGGACATGGTAAATACATTGGGATGTCAGCAGCGCCAGCTTCTCAATCGATTTATGGATTTATTTTGATGCTGCTGATGAGCAAGGCGATTATTGCAGGGACTCTATCTCCGGTATCAGGCATCGCGATGGGATTATTTGCCGGATTAGCCTTTTTGGCATCAGCAGTATTTCAGGGTAAAGTCTGCGCAACAGGGATTCAAGCAAGTGCTAAGCAGCCAGCTATTTTTGGTAAGTGTTTTGCTGCGGTTGGAATCATTGAATCCTTTGCGTTGTTCACCTTCGTGTTTTCGATCCTGCTCCTTTAATGGGATGTGATTAAAAGTTGTACGCTGATAATTTTTCCTGCGCCCGCTACCGGGGCGCGTTTGTTTATTATGTTTTCCCCGCTTTCCGCTCGCTGCACTCGCTTTAAACGGGGCTAATCACATTTCTCCCTACCGGGAGAGGAATAAAAACACGAATCTTTGTCCCCCTTCTCCCGGTAGGGAAGGAATGTGATTAGCCCCGTTTGAAGCGAGCGCAGCGAGCGGAAAGCGGGGAGGATGGCGACGAATGAATGCGCCCCGGTAGTGGGCGCACGAAAAATTGCCAATGTATATCTTTGAATCACCTTTCTTTTACATGTAGCCATGGGTGTAAACCAAAGATTCCTAGATCTGAAAAGATTCAGCTGATAGCTTTTGATCGGGAAGGAAATCCTATCAATAAAATATTTTCAGGTTTTACTGCCAGAATTTTTCAGCATGAGGTAGATCACCTCGATGGCATTCGCTTTCCCGACCGCGTCGGTGAAAATGGAGTTCTTCACTGGGTGCCGGATAATCAATACAGCCTATATTTGGAACAGTGGGAAAACTGGCCCCTTAAAATCGGGGTGGATATTCATTCGTGGAATGGCCTTATTTGAACTCCGGGAACGAATCTAGGAATGCTTTTATAACCAGATAAAACGTAATGTTGACTTCTCAAAAATTCAACAGCATCGATCCGCTCCTCGGGAGTTTTTTTTAACCAAAATAGCAAATCAGTGTTTTTATCGGATTTATGGATAATATTTAGCTGCATTTCACGGTGGTTGCTCATAAATTTACCTTTGAACCTGTCAAAATAGGTTTTTTTATTTTATCTATTAATCTGTCCGTGTTGTATTCGATTTTATACAATTTTATCCATGAAAATAGGTCGAAAAAAGAGAGGGGGACATTTACTCCTGCTTGGCGTGAAAATGTGGGTTATGTTTCTAAGGTGTTTCCAGATTTTTCTATAGATTATGTATTAGAATTAAAAGGGATGTAAACTGTTGTTTTTTATTGTAATTTAAGTTAAATTTGTGATACAATCCCCTTTTGGAATCAGCAGCCTATTTTTATGTTATGGGGTCTTGCCAATTCTGTGATTTTTAAATTCTTAAGGTTTAATTCCGAGCAGTTTGCTGTGAGGAGTTATTGTCCTCTAATAAGGAGTAAAGATGTCTTCTATATCCAATTGGGCTTGCTTGCGGTCGTTTAGAGAAAGGTCAATAGAGCAAAATCCTAAAGAATCATTCGCAAATAATATACAATCCGCAATTTCGAAAAATGACCCCCAAATAATAGAAGCAGCCATCGCTTCGTTATCGCCGGAATTCATATATACTAAGCTGCCGAACGGAGAACTGCCACTTCATTTTGCTATTCGTGAGCAATCTGCCCAGGTTGTAGAGTTGTTTTTTGCACATTTTCAGATTGATCTGAATGAACGAGATGATCAGGGCCTCACAGCTTTAGATCATTTATTTTTAACGAATAATCAAGAATTTAAAGCTTTAGTCATTGGGCTTTTTTGTAAAAAGACCGTAGAAGATATCAAGGGATGTTCCAATGAGCAGATCGACATTGCCAAAAAAGAAATCCGCGAGAGAGTTTACGAGTATTCCGACCTAGGTCCTTGGCATCTAGCTGCACGAAATGGCAATGTAGATGAGCTTGAGAAGATATTGTTATTGGGTTTTGACATCAATGAACAAACACTCACAGGACAAACAGCTTTATATCTTGCAGTGAAAGCTGGAAATGAGTCTGTCGTTCGGTGGTTGATCGAACATGGGGCTAAAACTGCTCTGTTAACAAACCATAAAGCATCTGTGCTGCACGCCGCGGCTCTAGGTAGAAATAAAGAGATTATAAATCTGTTAATAGATGGTGGGTTAAGTCCAGATGCCTACGATGATATGGGCTATACTCCACTTCACTGGGCAATATCAAGGGAAGACTTTACAACAGCGCGGTTTCTTATTGAAAAAAGAGCAAATCCTTTAATAGAAAGTGCAAAAGTATCTCCTATGGCGTTAATGGTAAATATTGCACAAGATCGAAGTCAGAAGCGAGATCCCTTAAAGTTAGGTTTACTCTCAACACTAATGTGCGCCTGTTCCATTGCAACATGGATTCAAAGTTATTATGGGAATAATAACGACCTATTAGCTTCGGTGTTGCAGTATACGACTCCATTCGTATTATCAGGCATGGCGGTAAGTCATGGGGTACGTTATTTGATTAATTTTTTTAAAAACCAAGAAGAATTAAATCGAAGTTCCTTTTTTAGTAATTGTATTTCTGTTTTATTAGCGCTAGCTCCGCTTGATGGTGTGCCAATCTTAGGGGAAGCTTCTCTAATTTGTAGGACATATTGGGTAGGCCAATCTATTTGGCAAGGGATTCAAGCAGGATGGCGGAATCGTAAACTCGATCCTAGTAGGGCATTTAAAAATGTTGTAGTGCATTCTACAAATGCTGCGTTTTCTGTTTGGAACATTTATGGAAGAAAGAAGAGTATATGGAACGCCTACAATCTTCAAAAAGAGGTGAAATCTCAACTTGCAAATAGAGATTGTTCAGGAGCTCTCAAGACTGCTTCAGAAATACATTGGTATTCGTTTCGGGATACAGCACTTGTTGATATTGCTAATCAATGCACTGAAAATGACCTTGATGTAGCAGAACAGGCAGTGTCATTAATGTATGATTTCTCTAGTCAAGATTTAGGGCGGAGAGCGATTGTTAACCGTCAACTTTCTCAAGGAAATTGTGAGGGTGCTTTAGGCGCAGCATCCAAAATGAATATAGCTACCTACCAAGATACGGCTTTAAGTAGCATTGTTACCGATTCTGGATGTTTAGAAAAACAACCGGATGTAACACTAAAAGCCGCTTCATTGATGAATATTGCTACTTATCAAGATACTGCTCTACAGACCTTAGCAACCAATCATCTTAAACAAGGGAACTGCGAAGGTTCTTTAGACGCAGCATCCAAAATGAATATAGCTACCTACCAAGATGCGGCTTTAAGTAGCATTGTTACCGATTCTGGATGTTTAGAAAAACAACCGGATGTAACACTAAAAGCCGCTTCATTGATGAATATTGCTACTTATCAAGATACTGCTCTACAGACCTTAGCAACCAATCATCTTAAACAAGGGAACTGCGAAGGTTCTTTAGACGCAGCATCCAAAATGAATATAGCTACCTACCAAGATGCGGCTTTAAGTAGCATTGTTACCGATTCTGGATGTTTAGAAAAACAACCGGATGTAACACTAAAAGCCGCTTCATTGATGAATATTGCTACTTATCAAGATACTGCTCTACAGACCTTAGCAACCAATCATCTTAAACAAGGGAACTGCGAAGGTGCTTTAGACGCAGCATCCAGAATGAATATAGCTAGCTACCAACATGTGTCTTTAAATAGCATTGCCACGGATCCCATATGCCTAGAAAAACATAAAGTTGTGGCAGATAAGGCTGCTTATCTCTTAGAATCTGATGCTTGGTGGTCTAGAATCACAACTATAGCATGCGCAACTTTATTGCTACCGTTAGCCATCTCTTGTAATTTTTTAAGAAAGTTTAGTGGACTTATTTTTTTGGAGAAAAGCTCAAGAGTGAGTGAAACTTAAGCATATTGATACATAAGAAGAGCCAATGCTACGCGAAGCGTTTGGAGTGCGAAAGTCCTCTTTCGCTTTATCTTGAACAACAAAGCGAAAGAGGACTTTCGCACTCCAAACGCTTCGCGTAGGAACAGAAAAATGTTGAAATGTGGTCTATATCCCCGCTCGTCGGATAAGTATTTTTTTTGGAGAACGTAATGCTCGAATCGATTTTTGGTTTTTTAATGAATGTAGATAGCTTTTTTTGGGGTTATATTGCGTTCGTTTTGATTTTATTACTTGGATGTTGTCTGACCTATCAAGCCCGTTTTTTTCAGATACGTGCTTTGCCTTCGATCTTCAAAATGTTTTTCTTTTTATTAGGTAAATCGGGAAAAGGTGTGAGAGGGGTTCATCCTCTCAGGGCTTTCTTTGCCTCTGTTGGCGGAATGATCGGAATCGGCAATGTCGTAGCTATAGTCACGGCAATCCAAATCGGTGGACCAGGAGCTCTTTTTTGGGTTTGGGTCGCTGCTTTCATTGGGACAATCATTAAATATTCGGAAATTTTCTTAGGCCTCAAATATCGAGTGACGAATGATCGCGGAAGCTATGATGGCGGGCCGATGTACTTCCTCCAACAAGCGTTTAGCAATCGTTTTATCCCTATTTTTATTGCGATATTGCTTTGTGTTTATGGAGTGGAAATCTACCAGTTTGCAGTTGTGACCGATAGCTTGGCCTCAAATTTTTCTCTGAATCGCTACTTGGTTATAGGGGGACTGCTTACTTTGGTTCTTTATGCGAGTGTTGGTGGGGTTTCTAGAGTGGGGAAAATCTGCTCCATCGTGATGCCTTTTTTCATGGGACTTTACACAGTGATGTGCCTCTGGATCATTTTTAACGAAATCACAATGTTGCCGGCTTTATTAAAAACGGTTTTTATCTCTGCTTTTACAGGACATGCTGCCATTGGGGGCTTTGTGGGAAGCAGCGTTCTTTTGGCAATTCAGCATGGAATTTCAAGGGCTGCTTACTCAGCTGATATTGGAATTGGGTATGATTCAATTATTCAGAGTGAATCAAACACCATTTACCCGGAGCGGCAGGCTGGTTTAGCTGTTTTAGGTGTCTGTGTGGATAACATCGTGTGTACAATGAGTATATTGGTTGTGCTTATGTCAGGGGTTTGGATTTCTGAAGAGCCCATCCCAGGTTCGCTGCTCGTTCAAACAGCCCTTTCTCAATATTTCCCATATATGCATATTTTTATGCCCATTTTTCTTTTTATTGTTGGTTATAGCACGATGATTGCTTACTTTTGTGTGGGGATTAAGTGTGCGCGTTTTCTCTATCCAAAATGTGGTATGCCATTGTATTTGATTTATGGAGCCTGCGCTTTGATTGCATTCTCTTTCGTCGATCAGACACAAGCCTTGCTTATTATGTCCCTCGCTGGTGCATTGCTGTTAATCACCAATTTGATAGGCATCTTTGTCTTGCGTAACGAAGTTGTTTTTGTGAAGAGCAAAGAGTCTTAACTTAACGTGAGTTTCGGTGCTAAGCCGCGAATGCGGCAAAAGCATGTAGCCATGGGCGTAAGCCCATGGAAAAACGAAATAGAGTGAAGAGCCGCGAATGCGGCGACAGGAAAATCTATAAGCCTGTCGCCGCATTCGCGGCTCATATGATTGATTTGATCCATCCATGGGCTTACGCCCATGGCTACATGCTTTTGCCGCATCCGCGGCTTAGACACTAGACTTCTAGACTATAAGAAAGCCTTTATCCCTCTGCTTACAACGATTTGCAGTAACTTTTCTGTAATCTCTTCTTTAAGGGCATATAAGGAAGTAGATTCGTACCTACATACCTTGCTTTCATCAAACGTAGTGCAAACATTATCTGTGACAGACGTAGTGACAGTGCCTTTTTCGGTAATGTCGGTAATGAAAAGGTGATAATTTGTCCTGAGGTCTCTTAGAGCCAGGTCAACTGCATAAGTGGATATATCATAAACGGATCTACAGTAGGGTGGATATTCTCCATCCACCATTGTTCTTAGGCATCTCCTAACACCATAATCTACCAACTCTTCTTTTGGCATTGGATTTTCAAAAAATCGGTGTTTTCTTATCCATCGATAGAGATTTTCTCTATCTGGATTTTTCGCAAAATAATCGGCTAATAAATCAGCGGCTTTTAACGCCTTTAGAAAAAGTTCAGGATCCCCTCTACGAATTGCCTCCCGGTGGAACCAATCATGAGGCATAGATAAAATAGGGTTTTTCGAATAGTGAATATTTGGTCTGGCACCGATAGGATGTAAAGCAAAATCAAAAATGTGTGATTGACGATTGGAAATGATGTCTTTGATAGAAGGTGTGAGACCTAAGATAGGAGCAAACCGCCATCCCTGTTCCTTATAAAATGACTGCATGATCCCATAAGACATGAATGTTATTGTGGTTGCAAATCTTGGGTTTTTATGGTTAAAGGAAACTCCAGGAATCTGATTGAACTGTTCAAAGTCAGTCCAGCCTTCCAGGGTTTTCATGGATGTTTGGATGGAAAATCGTTGGTTTTCAGGAGTGGCAAGCATGGCAGCGCACATTTTAGAATGGTGTGGGCAATTTGTTAGTTCTTCCGCTGTTATATAAAAAATTTCTGTTTCAGAAGGGGTATTGTGATAGATCAAATGGGTTGTCATGGCCGTGCCCAAAGTGTCTTCGCTTATGCGGTGGCTTACACTACTATAAGCAGCTAGGAACATGTAGGAAAGTTCTGTGCCGAGAGCTGAGTATTTTGAGAATAATGTGATCCAATCTCCTTGATTGGCATAGTCGATAACGTCTGAAAGGAATCGGTGATTGGCTGCTTGGCTAATATTTTGAATCAATTCAGTAGATGTGTACTTCAACAAGGGGTGTTGTGCAAGATCATCGAATGGAATTAAACTGTTATTTAAGTTACTGTTTGAAAAATTATCAGCATATGCAATGCCAGCCATGCAAGCAATTGCGACGACATAAACCACTTGTTGAATAGAAGTACGGTTTTCATTTACGAAGTGAAGTGTACGAGAGACTGCATTCCCGATCTTTCTCGGAATCCCGCAAAAAACTCTATCGACAACATTGAACATGATTTTTCCTTAAAAAATGTTACATTAATCCTATTTGTTTCATAACGAATGATACTGCAATGCCGACAGCAGCCGCACCAACAATAAGTTTCATTCCTTTCTCGCGTTGCATTGATATATGATCAGCCTTTATGATTACCTGTAAATCGTCTACCACCTCTTCTGTTGTGCGCCTAATTGATGGGGTTTGTTGCCAATTTATAAATCTTTGCCTAGCTTGTTCACCGGCATTGGTATAAACTTGCGTATTTACGCTTATCGCCATTAAAGGCTCAATGACCTCTTCCCATGTCCATTTAACAAAGCTTCGTGCTTTAATTTGTGTAATTTCCGTTGTGGAAAAAACGTTTTCCAGTGGGATGTCTTGGCTATCTTTGTAGGGGCATTTCCTTAAGCCGTTGTCCCATGCCTCGCGCAAACATGTTTGATGGGCGGCGTGGTTATCAAATCTAGTCTTACATGTTTTAACTAATGGTTTTTCTGTGGAACCAGATTCGCGGCACGAAAAACAAATCGCATTCATAACACTGCTCCTTTTTTAAGGTTATTAAAGCCAATTCGCACTAATTGTATCATGTTTGATAATTAAATGTAAATGTTTTTTTTACTTTTTTACTTTTGTTTTTTTTACTTTTTTACTTTTGTTTTCTTTACTTTTTACTTACTTAAACGTTGACTTTTTTATTTAAATGTTATATGATGGCGCTTCATTAAATAATAAAATGAGGTGATTATGAGTTTATCTAATATTGAAAATAAAGCATTTGATTTTGTCTTTCACGAGAAAACATATTCTATTAATCCAGATGAAGTTCCCGTCATGGGGGATTTAAATAAGATTATCAGCTTGCCTAGAACAATTTTATTGAACGGAGATCCTTTATTCGAGGATTATGATATCCCAAGTATGAATAAAGTTCAGCAAATAATATATCAAATCAACGATCAACGATTAGGCTATTCCCTGAGAAACCGCGCCATGGCAATATGCGATTTGGAAGCTAGATTAAAAGATGCTACAGAACATTCAGTGCGCAATAACCTTTTTAATGTTCTTAGATCGTTCTTGACAATAGGAATTCTTGCCGCCGGTATTTTAGGTACAATTGCATTATTCCCATTTTCACCTGGATTGGCATCACTTATTGGAATATTAGCTTTTTGTTTGTACTTTGGTTTAGGTTATTACAATCAGTATCGAGCTGTAGGGCAGATTTACGATAAGGCAGGACCCGTTGGAGCTTTATTATGCGGTCCATTCTACCCGTTATTTGAAGAGTACTTGAAGTTATCTGCTCTAAATGAAGAACTACCTAAGGTACGTTCTTATTTTGAAGCTGAATTTACGCAAGGCTTTCTACTTTTTAAAGAGAGTGGCCGTAGATTAAAAAATGAATTGGAGTTGGCTATCACTACATTAAGATCTAATGAAATTCAATTGAATCAGCTGAATCAGCAAAATGCACTATTAACAAGAGCGTTGGAGAGTGTTAAAAAATCGATACACGAATCAATAGAAATAAATCAAAAAGCCCTTGATGATGTGAATGTATTTATTGATTATTATGCTAAGTTTGCACTTTGCACATAAAATTAATAGGTTTTAAAAAGAGTTTAGCATTTTTATGGCAGCAGCAGTACAATCGTTGGTGGATCATCAAGCTTTTGAAGGGATATTGCGACCAGAATTTGTGAAGAAATTAATTTCGAAACCGACGAAGGAATTGGGAATTCGTCCCGCAATTGAATCTATTGTAAAAGAAAAAATGGGGGAATTGCATAATGTTGATGGTTGCTATGCACCCGTTTCTTTATCACCGTCATTGGTAGCTCAATTGGATCCTATCGTTTGTCGTATTGAAAAAAAATCAGGTCATTTGGTTGCAGAAACACAGGGGCTTGCGCAAAAGCTATTCAATATTTGTCGCCAAGAGATTGAAGATTGTCTTACTGAAGCGGGAAAAACACGTTTAAGTATACTGGATAATCCAGGTGATATAGTTATTATCTATATGAATGAATTAAAAGCGCATATGGAAGATCTTGTAGGAGAACGCATCTCTATTTCATTCAAACAACTTTGTGTTGTTGTCCCTAGTGATGACCGCTACGCATTAATTGCGTCTGTCTTGGTTGATTCTTCGAGTATTACAACCATTAGAAAAAATGTGGGATTACTGGAGTGTCATTCAGAAAAGTATCCTTCTTCCTACACATTTGCTGCGGTGGGTAAACGCAGTGGGCATTAAGGTCCTTTGTCCTTTAGCCTGTCGAATAGTTGTTGGGCGGTGATATCGTGAATGCAGGCTCCTGTTTTGCAGGTGCGTAGGATGGGGCATCGTTTTGCGAAGGTATATCCATAGGGGCATTGCCCCTGGAAGGATTTGTGTTGATCTCCAAGAGGCTTATATTTGTTCGAGGAAGAGGCTCCAAAAACGCTAAATGTGGGTGTTTGTGTTGTCGCTGCGAGGTGTAATGCCATTGAGTCCATGGCGATGACGAGGTCGCACATCCCCATAAAATGTTGTAAAACGGGCAAGCTCATTCGATCGATAATATGAGAGCCGTCTGGAAATTTGGCATGCAATTGCTCTGTCATCGTCCGTTCATTAGCAGATCCCCACACAAACAAAAAATTACATGGGGTTGACTGTTGAATGAGAGAGAGGAAAGCGATCAGAGATTCGGTAGAGAGCTGTTTGTTTGGCCAAGCTGATCCAGGACATACAATGATGTTATCTTTTGATTTGGATAAAATTTGTTTGTTCAACGCATCCAAACTTTTTTGTTGCTCAGGCGTTATTTTAAGTACAATTTGATCGTTCACAGGGGGAGGAGACTCTCCGAAAAAATTGGCGACGATCGCTAGATAATCCTCCCGGCTGCTTTTTCCTGGAGGTGGGTTGCTTTTTTTATTGGTGAAAAGTAGATTCGGCCATTCTGAAACTGAGTTCCACGCAAAACCTACCTTATTGGGGCTGCGCAGTTGAGAGAGAATGATTCCTGATCGCGAATTGCCTTGCAAATCGAAGATAGCATCGTAAGTTGTTTGTCTCACTTCTTTCCAGAGGTTTAGCGTTGTTTTCCAGGTGGCCCATTCAAAGGGTTTTTTCCTCCAAAATTTTGTTGGGACGAGTAATGTCTTATGGATGTAGGGATGCGCTTGAACGAGAGATGCGTTGCTAGGTTCGACCATCCAGTCGATTTGTGCGTCTGGGAATTTTTCATGTAGATAGTGGATGACAGGGTAGGTTTGAATGAGGTCTCCAAGTGCTCCTGTTCGAATAATTAAAAACTTCTTCATTGGCATTCCTTACATTCGAGCACAAGCAGCATCGTAACGTTAAGCATGAGCACGGAAACGCAAAGACGCAAAGACGCAAAGGCGCAAAGAGAACAAAGTTCCTTCGGCTGAAGAACCTTTTCTTTCCTCTGCGCCTTTGCGTCTTTGCGTCTTTGCGTTTCCGTGCTCATGCTTAGCATCTTCGTTTCTGTTTTTGTCTTTATGTATAGCATTGTTATCATCTTACCTTATCTTATCTTTATTTTTTTGTTTCCGTTCCATTTGTCCTGTTACAGCATCGCAGGCGTCGGCGAAGTCTTGTGGAATAGGGGAAGTAATCGCAACTAATTTGCCTGTTGCTGGGTGTTTGAAGACAATCTCTGCAGCGTGGAGCATTAAGCGCTGTGGACGGTGCTGGCAGTGGAAGGATCGACCATATTGGTGATCTCCGAGAATAGGGTGTCCTAGTCCACTTAAGTGCACTCTGATTTGATGTGTGCGTCCTGTCTCTGGGTGACACTCGATTAAGGAAGCTTCTTCACCCGATTTTTTGAGGTGCCATGTCGTGCGTGCCAGCATTCCCTTCTCGGGAGCCACAGCTCCCCATAGTGTTTGTCCTTCGTAGACATTTAGTTTGCCTAGGTAATTTTCAATGATCCCGTCAGTTTCTTTGGGGACCCCATCGACGAGAGCTAGATAGGTTTTTGAAATCTGCCGTTGTTTAAAGAGATCGAGCATTAGTTTCGAGATGTTTTCGCTTCGTGCAAAAAGCAATACCCCTGTCGTTTGTTTGTCAAGGCGATGGAGAAGAGTGAGAGAGGAATACATTTCAGATAATTTTTTTAGTAGATAAGGATCTTCTGAATTGATTCCCGGAGGTTTATTATAGGCTAATAGACAGTCGTCAATATATAAGATATGATCTTCAATTGAAAAAGTATTCTTTGGAGTCTTTATAGATTGCATAAAGGTGATGCAATCGCCTGTTCCTACTAGTCTAGAGGCGAATCGTTCTATCTTTCCGTTGAGCTGACAATCGCCTGCCTCAATAGCCCTTTTGACTTCACGGGAAGAAACCTCTTTCGGAAGCTTGCTTTTGAGGAAAGCAATGAGTTTAATTCCAGATTGATCAGGTGAGACCTTCCACTGACTCATCCGCGTCATCCAGGAAATTGTTTAAGGAAACGGATATCGTTGTCGGAGAATAGGCGGATATCGTTGATTTTGTGTTTTAACATCGCAATGCGCTCAACACCTAGTCCCCAGGCAAATCCAGTGTAGGCTTCTGGATCGATACCTCCATTTTTCAGGACATTGGGGTGAACCATTCCTGCTCCGCCAATTTCGAGCCACCCTGTCTGTTTGCATAGGGGACAGCCACACCCTTTGCAGCTTAGGCAACGGATGTCGACTTCCATTCCGGGTTCAACGAATGGAAAGTAGCTAGGACGAAATCGCGCTTCGGTATCAGTGTGGAATAGTTTGTTAAGGAAAACTCTCGTCGTCGCTTGTAGATCGGCAAAAGAGACGTTCTTGTCTATATAGAGAGCTTCAACCTGGTGGAAGATCACATGAGAGCGCGCTGTAATCGTCTCGTTGCGATAGGCTTTCCCTGGTGCAATAATGCGGATTGGGGGGGTACTTGTCTCCATCGCTCGCGCTTGAATATTGCTTGTATGGGTGCGGAGAAGTACATTAGGAGCGATGTAAAAAGTATCTTGCATGTCTTTAGCAGGATGGTCAGGGGCAAAATTGAGCGCTTCGAAATTGTAGTATTCAGTATCGACATCGGGTCCATACTGGACAGAAAATCCCATCCCAATGAGGATATCGAGCATCTCATCGAGGGTTTGTGTAATGATGTGTTTGCGTCCTGGGTAGGAATTGGATCCAGGAAGCGAAATATCGAGTTTTTCATCGACTAAGCGACTATTTTCCTCTTGTTCGATGAGTCGATTTTGTGTTGTTGTAATAGTTTCGGCGACATATTCTTTGAGATCGTTGATGAGTTTTCCAGTTGCTGGACGCTGTTGTTCAGGCACATCTCTAAGAAATTTCATAAGATCTTGAATAGGGCTTTTTTTGCCTAGAAATTGCACTTTAAGCGCTTCGAGATCCGCCGCTGTCTTGGCTGTTGTTAGCTGAGATTCGAATTTTTGTCGAAGTTCTTTGATCTTTTCTAGCATATTTTGACCGGCTCTGAATCTAAAAAATGGGGACTAAAGACATTTGGAAGTGTGCAATAATATACTGCACACTTCCTAGATTTTATGATGCAAGAGCCTCTTTAGCACATCCGGCCACAGCTGCAAAGCTTTGTGGGTCACGGATCGCCATTTCGGCTAATACTTTTCTGTCTAATTCACACTTCGCTTTTTTCAATCCACAAATGAATTTGCTGTATGAGATGCCGTTGATTTTAGCGGCGGCTCCAATACGAACAATCCATAGCTTACGAAACTCACGTTTTCTTTCTTTGCGGTGGCGGTAGTTATACGCCATAGCACGAAGGACTGCATCACTTGTTAGACGCAGGTGATTTTTGCGATCGCCAACAAACCCTTTAGCTTGTTTCAACAATCTTTTTTTGCGACGATGTGAAGCGACGGCGTTGGTTGCTCTAACCATAGCTTATCTCCACTTGTTTATGTCCGCTAAATCGCGGACGGGTTTATTTATAAAATACATTTATACACACATTACGCGTTTATACGTCTTTAGGTGGCCATCATCAACAAGTCCTGGTTTTGATAGCTGACGTTTACGCTTAGGTGATTTTTTTGTTAGGATGTGGCGTTTACCTGGTTTAGACATTTTAAGCTGACCAGATGCCGTCACTCTAAACCGAGCTGCAACAGCTTTTTTTGTTTTCATCTTAGGCATTCTATTTTTCTCCTAATCCCTTAGCTACGGTTTCTTTAGCTGGGGTCTCTTTAGTTGAGGTTTCTTTCTTCTTTTTCGTCCCTGGGGCAAGCACAGCAAGCAACATTTTCCCCATCATTTTTGCTGGTGATTCCAGCTGCGCTATATCCTCGAGAGCGTTGCAAAAGCGCTGCATGAGCCGCTCGCCAATCTCTGGATGAGCCATTTCACGTCCTCGAAATGTGCATGTCACCTTGACTTTATTGCCTTTGACAATGAAATCGCGGGCATGGTTAATTTTTGTTTCCAAGTCATGATCATCAGTATTTGGTTTAAATTTAATTTCTTTAACCTTTACTTGATGTTGAGCTTTTTTTCCCTCTTTTTCCCTTTTTGTTTGATCGTATCGGAATTTTCCGAAGTTAGTGATCTTGCAGACGGGAGGAACCGATCCAGATGAAATTTCGACTAGATCGAGTCCTTCGGCATCTGCCATCGACAAGGCTTCGTGAAGGGCAAGTACCCCTATCTGTTCTCCATTACTACCAATCACGCGTACTTTTGGAGCGCGTATTTCTCTATTAACTTTCAAGTTGACTCCTGTCTCCTCAATGTTTTAACCCCGCAGTGTAGCTATAGGGGGAGTTTTCCAGCATCATTTTCGATTAGAATGGCGATGAAACGCTCAAACGAACCAAATAGCGATCCGGTCAGCATCGCTGGTACATTTCCCTCTTGAAAGCGCAATCCGAGCTTTTCCGGGAGAGTAAACGCAATGCCAATCCTTGGCCCTTTCCACTCTCTCCCGATCCCATCAATTAAGTGGGCTTCGGCAGTGAGATATGTGGACCTAGTATTCCCCAATTCAGCTTTCCATTCGATGCTGCAAGCTTCGAAAGCTTTGGAAAAGCTATTGAGGCCATCGTTCCACCCGGCTGGAGGGGAAGTTAATGGTTTACCTCGGGGATATAAAATCCAATGACACCCAAGATTGAACATCTTAGCCGTTTTATCAATGAATTGCAAGAACGAAATTAACTCTTTTTCAAGATCTTTGGAATTGCAGAAAATAGAGACTTCTTCAACATGTGCTAATGGAATATTTAATAACCCCCAAAGGGAATGATTTCGTGATTTTTGAGCGAGTTGCCCGCACTCGGCATAACGAATCGGTTGATCATTGCACGAGTGAGATTCTGCTTTAAATAACTGAATATGAGAAGGGATAAATGTCATTGGAATGACATATTCGACATCTTCGATCAAGGAGCTAATCGATTCTTCTTCTATTCCCGACTCTAGGTAAATTTTTTTTGTGAGTTCTTTTTTTATGAGGAGGGGAGAGGAAACGAGTTGAAAATTTTGCTCCTCGTATTCCCTTTTGCACCAGTTGATTAACCGGTCGCGCAAAAGAACTCCTTTTGGAAGCCAAGTGGGAGTCTGTTTTGTGGATATATTATTAAATGTAAATAACTTAAGCTTTTCGCCAAGCACCTGATGGTTCCGTTTTTTACCTGCTGTATAAATTTTTACAGCCTTTTTTAACGCTGCTTTATCGTGGCTGGCAACACCATAAATTCGTACGACTTCAATTTCCTCTTCTTCTGGAAAATAGCGGGTAGTTCTCTCCACTTCGAGAAGCTTGGAGTCTAGAACGGGTTTGATTTCTAATGAAGAAAGTGAACGACTATAGTCATAGAAATCGCCGATTTGAAGGACTTGGACGATGTTTTCCCTCGCTCCGCGAATCTGATCTGCTTTAAAGAGTTGCTCTTTGTGCTCAAAAAGTTTAGCTGCATTTTCCCTCATCATATCGAGAATGCGTATTTCGATATCTTGCTTTGCCAGCCCCCTCATTTTTTCTTCTAACATGGGTAGAGCTTGAGGATCGATTGGCTGTTGAGCAATGAAATCGTAATAAAAGCCAAATTCTGTTGTGTCTCCATCAATGAGATAGGCACCAGGAAAAAGATCGAGAAATGCACAAGCCAAAAACTCAGCAGCCGACCGATGTATTAGGTGTAAGGGGGGATTGGAGGGAATATTATCCATTATAAAGTGCCGATAAAAGATGGGATATAGCTGACTCGAACAGCTGACCTCCACGATGTCAACGTGGCGCTCTAACCAACTGAGCTAATACCCCACAAAACTTTGGTCAGAGTGGATTTTACAGAAAATGCGATTTTCGTGTAAACATAAAATCGTATTAATTTTCCGAAAGTCCATTATATATCAAGAGCTTTTGCGTTTTGGGATTAAAGGGACGCACATGAGGGAAAATCACTCCATCGCAATTGAAAAAATTCATCCGTATTGATTTGGTATAGACATATAGTTCTTTTTCAACCATTGAAATAGGATAACAAAGACCCGCCCAAGGATCACTAACGACACAAAGTTCTCCCCACGTTTTATAATCATTGGGATCGCTGTCTTTAGCTCTTCCAATGACTAAAAAATGGTGAGCTCCGGAACCAGCAACACCACACCGCTCGACATTTTTGTCGTGGTTTTGTTGAGCATAGATACAACCGACAAGGGCCATATCTTCGCAGAACCCAAACCCAATTTTTTTGATTTCTTCAGCCCTTTCAAATGGTGATTTAATCCACGAGGCTTGAGTGAGCATATTCTCTGCTTGAGTTAGCATACCCTCTTCATGTTTTTGAAGAACCGGTTGGGTTCGGTATGTTCTCGATGTGTAATTTGGGCTATGAGGAACCATCTCTTGAACTTTTTGTACCAACAAACTTGCGAATTTTAAATTTTCTTTTAATTGTAAAGATGCTGTTTCCATATATTCTTGTTTACAGCGGATTGTCGGGCCGTCGACGAGAAGTTTATCGCCGATTTGAAGTTCTTCTAGAAGAGATTTAGGGTATTGCCTATCTCCCCAAGCATGTTTGTATAAAATGGAATCGAGCTTGAGTGCATGTATTTGTTGAAAGAATTCGTTTCGATGTGCAAAAATCTGTGGAATTTCCCGAATTTGAGAAAGTAGCATCGGGGATAATAAATTTGGAAAAAAATAATTTTTCAGTGGTCTAATAAGGCGAGATTTAATCCAATAGGTTTTGGATTCAAGACATTTCGTTGTGTAATTCAAACAAGAAGTTA